>ERZ773277.130-NODE-130-length-100261-cov-10.350668_pt1 | contig 100261 bp, 147 predicted proteins | sample MGYA00511957_ERZ773277 | MGnify/ENA primary metagenome ERZ773277 (study PRJEB29015, sample SAMEA2737800) | human gut metagenome | biome: human gut; feature: human-associated habitat; material: faeces | place: China | collected 2012 ... | reverse complement strand
TTTGGGATAACCAGAATGTTCTTTAAAAAACTTCTGATATGCTATGTCTAAATCTCTAAGTGAAGATTGAAGTGCAGTGGAATCAACTTCTTTTAACCATTCCAATTCAGATTTAAGTTTTTTCATATCATTTGCACACTGCACATATGATAAAGATTTTTTCGATTCTTCATATAACTTAATTCGTTTTGCTAAATATGTATTATATACAAATCTAGAACATCCAAATGTCTTAGCAATGAGTTCTTTTTGTTTTTTATTTGGATAAATACGATATTTATAAGCCTTTTCCACCGACTTCACCTCACTTTCTTTTCTGATTTTGAATATACCTTCTAATTTGTTCTTCTGTATTTTCTGATACTGTTGCCACAAAATATGAAGGATTCCATAAGTGCCACCCCATAGTGTCTTCTTTAATGTTTCTCCAAATTCTCGCATAAGTATCCGAGAAGACATTCCTTTCATTTTTTGGACTATGTTGGGAATATAATGTTGTGGTGAACAATTGATTAACAAATGAACGTGGTCTTTGTCTGTATTACACACCAATACCTGAAAACATTCATAAGTCGCAACCATATTTAGAATTTCCATTAATCTTTTCTCAATTTTAGAATATAAGATTTTATGTCTATATTTCACACACCAAACAATGTGATATTGAATTGAATATACATATCCTCTGCCATGAGTAACTTCCATAATTATCACCTCATGTGTATATTCTCTCTTTAGCGGCGATTCATCTCACCACTGAAGTGGTGAGTGTTCTCGCCTTCATTAATAAAAGACATAATAGCAATTATAAAGAAAAAGTGAGCCGTCTGCTGCAACAGATTGGCTCACTATAATTGAGATTAAATAATCTCAGTATTTTGGTAACTAATTGTATCGTGGCAACCGTCTTTGGTTTCCACATTTTTTTTATTTCTATAAATATTATATCACATTTAGTTATATTGTCAATACTATTTTTTATTATTATATTCATCTTATCAGATGAAAAGTTTGCATTTCTTATCATAGTCCTAATGCAAAAGAACTCCACAACGTAGAAGTAGTAGATAAGTTACTAACTCATAATTTCATAGCTACGTTTCTATGATAGTGCCGAGTACCTATTCTCATTGGCAGCGTTTCATATACCAAATCTCACCCATATTACTACAGTGGCGGTTTCTCCTTATATAAAGGAGACTTCCGACCTGACCACACGAATTCACACATTGTCACTATAGCCTAATTTGTTACCAAAATAGGAGAGTAGTATGAGGTTGACGTGCTTCCCAGTTGCATGTTTATGACATACAAGTCCTTCAGACGTTATCGGGCGTTTATCATCGTGTATTTCACGATTTAGCATATTCTAAACTATCGTATCCGATAGAATTATATATGCTGTCGGCATATTCAAAACAATGAGAGCTCACTAATATGATTCGCTCTACCGACATTTTTTACTCCTAAGATTGTACCGATTGTTAAACCAGCAGTACCAAACAATCCAAGTTTATCTGTTATTTTATTTATAAGGTCTAAAACTGTATTTAAAACTTTAACTCCTGAATTAAGTGTATCTGAATCAAGAATGTTTTGTACAGTATCAGTCCAAGTATTTGATAGCTTATTAAGGCTACCTTCTAAGCTATTGGCTGTTTTTTCAGCCTCTTCAGCCATTGAGCCGTCGCCATCGGCATATTGCTGTAACATATTCTCATATGTTGACCAATTCTCAAGAATTGCATTCAAAGCGTTAGCTCTGTACTTTCCACCAATAGCACTTAACAAATTTGCTCTCTTGGCATCATCTTTATCAAGTTTTGTATATTCAGCCGACAATTCTTTAAGAATTTGCATTGGCTCTTTTAATGAAACCGCACCGTCTTTGACTTCACTTAAAGAGACGCCAAGTGCTTCACAAGCTTTTTCGTATTTTGTCAAGGACTCTTGATCAATTTCTTCTCCGTCCACTTCGCCAGTAACTTGTCTAAGATTCATCAAGATGCCTTTAAATGCGTTACCCATTTGAGAACCGCCTTGTTGTGTAACGGCAATAAGAGTTCCTAACGCAGCGGTCGTTTCTTCTACACTAATTTGAGAAGATGCGGCTTGAGAACCTACAACTTTCATACCCTCCGCAAGTTCAGTCATATTTACTGCATTATGATTAGTAATTTCATTTGCACCGTCTAAAGTTTGCGTTAATTTTTGAACACTACCTTCCATACCGTAAGCTTTATCGGTAGCGATAATATATGAGTTTGCAAGTTCAGCTGTCATATCTCCTGCACCTTGTGCGGCAGTTGACAGTTCAGCTATATTTTCCGCATTCTCATAGCCGGCACGAGATGCTTCTTGGACTCCCGACAAGTAATCAGTTGCTTTCTTACCGTATTTTGAAGCTGTTTCAAATGCGTTGTTTCCAATATTCTTTAAATCAGACTTCGATAATTTATCGTTTGTTTTGCTGATTTCAGTCAAAATTGTATCTATCTCTTTAAGTTCTGTAACAGCCTCTTTTGTTTTAGAAACTGCTAACATAACAACGGAACTTGCAGACAACCATGTTTTAAACGAATCAACTGCTTGTGTCCATTGGTCTTTAAAGGCTAAACCAAGTTTACCCATACCACGCTGTTGTGTATCAATCTTTTTTAATTCAGTTTCGATATACTTCAATCGTTCAGCCGTAACTCTGCCTTCTGACAGTTCTTTAAAATAAGCCTCTAAAGAAGTTCTTGCAGATTTTGAAGCCGCTGTGTTCTTAGATAACCAATTTTGAATATCGTTGGACAACTTATTTTGTTTGTCCAAATTATAAAATTGCGTTGCATCTGTTTTAATTGATTTATAGGCATTACTGACTTTATTTAATTCTGCCGCTCTTTGTTTATCTGCCTCTATAATTGCTTGATTATGTTCTGTATCCGATGAGAAATTCTTGCTATCAATTACATCAAGTAAATCTTGGTGTTTGGCTCGTAAATCACTAGTTTGATTAGCAACTTCACTTTCGGTAAACCCAAGGTCTCTAAACTTCTTTTCAATTTCTTGAATCTGATTAGCATAACTAATCTTACCCGTACCATCGGTTGCACTTTTGATATTGTCAATCGTCTTACTATTTATAACAACATCATTAACAGCATATCCTGCCGCCTGTGCAGCATCTCTGAAGGCTTTAAACTTGGTGTTTATAACCGAAAAATCACCTTGAGTGTTTATTCTTGACAAATCACTCAAAAGACTGTTTATTGTTACGTCTGCACCTGCTATTTGAGTTTTAAAATTTTTAATTTCCGGATTAAGTCTTTCTAAATCTGCAAGCTTAGACTCCAATCCCGAAACATTTATTTTTACTTTTTGTGCCTTATTAAACTCATCAGCCGATGCTTTTGCTCTTTTAAAACCTGCATCTAATTTGTCAAGACCGTTTAAAAATGTCACTAGTCCAGAAGCATCAACTGCGTTTGACAATACATTTTTTAAATTATCAGCACCAGATTTAAACTCATCCGTATAAACGCCAGATGATTTCATTTTACCAACAAGTACGTCTAATTTACTCGAGTACTGTTCTTTGACAGTTCCAATATCTTTTGACCTAAGAGATGTAGCCACTGTTTCGGCATTACGGAACACAGACACCATGTCTTGTAATTTGGCAATTTGCTTATCAACTTCGTTCTGCATATCAGTAAAATTAGATTTACTAGCACTACCTAAATTATTAATTGCTGTTTTAACTACTGAATATTGCTGTTCAAGTGCAGTAATATGTTCATTGGATTTTATTGGCTTGGATGCATTTTTATCTTGATATCCAGACTGGGCAGAATTTAAAGCAATTTGCGCCTGACTAACTGCCTTTTTTTGCTTCTCAATAAAAGTATCAGTTTTTGTATTGATTTCATCTAAAGACTTAGAATATTGTGAAGCAACCTCAACAAAGCCATAAACAGGAGATTCATTACCTTTAAGGTCTACAGATGTTCCTGTCTGTCTTAGAGCAATAGTCTTTTTTATTACTTCGTCTAATTCATTCCTATATGTAACAGTTGCCTGTTGTAATTTCTCGACATTAGCATCCAAACCTTCATCATAAGATGTTCTTGTCTGAATCTTTATATCTTTTACTGAACCTTTTCCATTAGTCCAATCCGAAACTAAATTTTCAATTTCCTTTTTAAAATTATTTGACACATTGGGTCTTATCTTAAATGCTTTTCCAATACTGTCAGATAAAACATTGTCAATTGCTTTTTGAGCTTCTTTTCCAATGATTTCGCCAACCTGTTGCCCTGCTTGTTTTGCTTGATTTGGAAGATTATTTGAGCCATTTCCAATATTAATATTTGAGATTTGTATACCCCTAAGTGCATTGTTGATTTCGCCGACCATTTTAGTCAATGCTTTTGGTTCTACCTTAACATCACTTAATTTTATACTTAGGTTGTTTAATTGTTTTTCTAGGTTTTTTGAAACATTTGCATCTATTTTTGCCGATATTTCAAGCTCTTTGATTTGCTTCTTTAAAGTTTCAATATCTGCATTAATTTTTGATTTCGATTTTGAAATGTCTAATCCACCAAACAGTTCAATTTGAAAATCATTATCTATCTCCGCCATTTACATTCTCCTTTCTAATTTTGCAATAAAAAAAACACTCTCGAAAGGAGAGTGTACAATCATCATTTAATTGGAATACCTGCTTTTTTACAGTTTCTTTTGAATAAATTTGGAATGCCACCATATATCTCATTGATTTCTTCTATGGCTTCATCCCAAAATTTATGTTCACCTTGTACTCTACCACCATGAGATTTATCATTAAACCAATAAAGAACTTGCTCGCCAGTTGCTCCACCGGTGTATCGCATTGCGATATAATAATTGTCCCATCCGACAGTACAAGATACGCCTTTCTTCTCAAATTTTATATTTGAACATTGCAATGAATTTCTTAATTTCCAAGTTCTTTCATATAAAACAGGTTGATACTCGTCATAATATTCTTCAACCTTTTTTTCCAAAATCTCACGAATATCCCATTGTGTCAATATTAAAGCAGTACCAATATAGTTTTTAAGAATTTCATTCAATTCTTTTAAATTTTTAGCCATTATTATTCATTTTCTGTCTTATTAATAACTTCATTATCAACCTCGTCTTTATGGATTACATTGACAATCTGACTAATCAATTCTTGTTGCAAGTTTTCAGTTGGAGTATTCTTCAAAGTTTCATAAATTCTCATAACCAAATCAAGCATATCTTGTTTTTCAACAATAAACTTATCCACAGCCGAATACAAAGCAGTTTTTACACGAATTTCTTTCTTCTTCATTTCAATAAATTCTTTAATCATATTTCTATCTCCATTCTTTCATATACGTTGCATATGAACTTCTCTATGTTATAAGTATAATTTACTTTTTTCTTTCGATTTTCAATTATAATTGGATTGTATTTAGACAAATCTTTTTCATTAAAAGACTTCTTATCTAAACTGTTTATCATCGTATCAAAATCATTAATATGTATAAAATAACAATTCTCAGTTCCATCACTATGCCTAAAATTTAACACAAAGCCCGCAACAATGTTTTTATATCGGCTAAAATTCCTCAGTCCTTCAATTTGATGAAAATGAATAACACCTTTTTCTTCTTTTGTTCTTTCAAAACTTATGGAAGATGTGCCGACAGATTTTAGCTCTAATGCAAATAGGGTAGGGGATTTGAATAAGAAACAATCACATGGATTTTTTAAACTGAATCTTAATTTACTTGCCCCACCAAATGATTGTGCTTGGTCTTTGAGTCGATAATAAAATATATCATTTGGCATACTTGCCTTCCAATTATTTTCAAACTTTTTCCCTATATTATTTGCCATTTCTTTTATTCACATCTGGAGTAGTTGCCTTCCACTTCTCCCAACAATCCTTTGTACGAATTCTACCATAATAAGCTATTAATTTCCCATCGTATGGGGAACGGTCAACCCAATCGGCTTGAATTCCACAAGCTCCAGCATAAAACAAAAACTGTTGTAGGTTTACGATTTTTACTATATCGCCATTATAGTAGTCATATACTTCGTCCAAACTTTCAAAAATATTTCCTGTACGAATTTTCATTCATCCTTTCTAAACGTAAAAAATAGGGATTGACATTACTTTTTACATTGCATAGTAATAATCAATCCCTTTATTTTTATCAATACACAATGTCCAAAATATATTATATCTCAGTATTTTTAGAAGTCTCATCATTAGAAACCTCATCCTTTTTTACAGCCTTTTTAGTATCAGATGTTGTAGCTGTCTCAACATTATTAATCTTTTTCTTAATGTCTGTATTTGTTTCTACAGTCTGCTTTTCAACTTTGCGTTCAACCTTTATAGTCTTTTTATTTTGCTTTTCTCTGTACGCAATAGTATCATTGATATACTTTCTTGCACATTCCTCAGAGCAAGCAAAATTTCGCCAGTGAAAAACTCCTTGATTTGCTTCACAAGATTTACAACCCTTGTATTGCTTACCACAAACACGACATGTTAGTAAATTACCTTTTGCCATTTCAATCCTCCTTGATAATATTAGAGGTATAGACCAATTTCTTAGCCTATACCTCATAATTTCATAAATTAATCATCAAAGACAATGAAGTCCCAAAGGTCAGTCTTGCCTGTACAAATATCAGGAAGTGAAGTAAATTCAAATCCATGTGTAGCAGGGTCTGAACCGCCGGCAATATCAAATGTACCACTGAAATCTGCTCTCTTGATTAGGAATTGACCGTGGAATTGATTATCACAAGCATCTTGGCAAGTAACATCAATAATAACCTCAAGAACCTTGCTATAATGGTCACTATCATCTGAAATCTTCTTACCTTCAACCTTTGTATTATAGAAAGTAATAACTTCTACACCATCAGCTACATCACCATCAAAGAAAGTGATTTCATTTGTGTCAGGATTGTATGAGAACTGTCCTGTCGCAGGAGTGCCAGAAGTCTGTGTAAGTCTCTTGCCACCAGAAATATACTCTTGATCCTTATTTCTTATGTAAATATAACCAATTTCGTTACCAACTGTACCCTCAGCTTTTTTCGAAGTATTACCTTTATTGGCTGTAACAGTAATAACATCAGTCCATTTTACAATTTGATCACCATCTTCGATATCAGCTCCAAGTTGAGCAGCAAGAGCACCACCAGAAAGCATACCATTAGTACCTTTACCAGTAACCTTCTTGTTCTTTTTCTGAGAACCAATAACTCTACCACCCTTACCAGTGATATCATTCTTTTCTTCTTCTTGAGAAAGTGTAAAGTCATTAATCTCATCCATAACCAAAGCCAACATACCAGCCTGTCTATCAAAACCTGCAATTTGGTCATATGATACGATAGTAAACTTATCCAAATTCATAATTTTATCCTCCTTTAAATTAAATTTTTGCATAAAAAAAAGACCTTAACGGCATTACCGTTAAGATGCTATTTACTTACTTGAAACCAAGATAAATCTTGTGTATTCATCTTGGATGCATTGACCGTGCCTGCATAGACACCAATCATTGTTTTATCATAGTCTATTTTATGTCGAATCTGCTTAAAACTTTGATTGAACTTATACAAAGATAAATTCATACATTCCTCATAGTTATAAGGAAATTCGGCAGTATTAACCAAGGAAACGACTAAATTTTCAAGATAGGGAACATAAGGCTGTTTTCTTTTACGTCTCAATTTCCTTCTTTCTTTTTCTAGCAAATATTTTTTTGCATGTTCATTTCCTGGTTTACTTTTATCATGTTGAAATAAATTGATTTTTCTGATAACATCAGCAATCTCTTTATAATCTTCTTCAGTAATTGTCAAATCTGTTGTTACATTATAAAAATATTTTTTGCCTTCTTCTTCACGAAGTTCAAATCCCGCAATGTCAGTATTACCAAATATTAAGTCGGTACACAAGTCGGATAATTGATTATCATATTTTTTCATGCCTTCTTGACACTTTCGGTATTCTTGGCTATTTTCATCAAATTGCTCCTGAATTCTTTCCATAGTTAGTTTGTGAAGAACCAACATTCTTGCTTGTTCAGACAATTGTTGAAATAACATACAAAATAAATCCCATTCACTTATAGTAGTATAATCTTTTCCTGCATCGTCTAATTGAACCATAAAGCTTTTAGGAGATGCGGTTAAAGATGTAGCTAAAGAATAATATCCTTGTTCATTATGTAAAACTTCGCCAACTGTAGGAATATAGAGGTTAAGACCGTCTTTGATATGCACTTCGTTTGATTTAAGTAAACTTGTTTTATTTACCATACTTCAACCCATTTGTAAAGTCTTTAACAGTGAACCTTACAATCCTTCCTTTAAACTTTTGTTGAGGACAGTAGGGGAGATTGTCAACTAAAACAGTTTTACCGACACCAAGGATATTTTTTTCACAAAAAATATTATCCAATTCACAAACAACTTTGTCATACCAAAGATATTGTCTGCCATTTTCAACATATCGTATAACGTCTTGATGACAAACAACAAAGAAATATATTGTTAAATTCTTAAATGTTCTATTGGTTTGGTCTAAAGCCGCACTGATTTCAAAATTAATAAATCTATCCGTTTCAAGAATTTTATCAGGAATATATTCATGAGGGAACACTCTTGTATAAGGTATTGTATCTTCAGGATATTCTGAATTTTCTTCGCCGAGTAGTTTTACAAGTTCTTTTGACTGCACAATTTGATTCATTATCAGCTTTCGAAATTCAATTATTTCATAACTTCTTGATTTGCCCATATGTCACCTCCTAAAAATCTTCTACAATAGAAATCTCTTTGGAAGTAATCACTGAACCATTCACTAAAACTTGAATAGAGAATGATTGCCCTACCAAATCATCATCTTGAATATTTACTGTAATTGAATTGTCCTTGACCGACTGCTCTACATCAAAATCACTTAAAACATTCCATGCAAAAGAGATATCGTCTATTGCATTCCCTTGTTTATCAGTAAAAGTTACAGAGTACGTTCTCGGATATCCGACTTGTAATCTTTCTTTACCGATGATTGAAACCACCATTTCATTAATAGAAGTCGTTGTCTTGTGGATGTCTTTGTAGTCGCAAACTCTCAATTCTTGATTGTCAGTCGTAGGATTAAATTCAGTCTTATCAGCGATAAAACTAAAGATACCGCCATGTTCTTCGCCAAAGTCATATAAAACGTCATTACTTTTCGTGATTCTAAACACTTTAGTAGGATTTGTTTTATGTTTGTCTATAAAAACACGTTTATCGTCTAATTCAAGTGTTTCTGCATCATTTGGCAATTTCAATAAAAATGTATTATCGGCTAATAAAATAACGTTATTTCTATCTTCGCCAACTCCATATTTAGAAGCCGATGTTTCGTTGCACCAACGCTCAATAATTTCACCGGCAGCATTTTGCCAACGTAATTTGTATTGACATAACACCATAGTTGCCTTTTCAAATATACCATTGTTACCAGGGTATCCATCGACAAGCCAATAACGATTTTCAAAATAGACATACATTCCTGTTTTTATAGTGCCACGTTTAAACAATACAGTTCTCATAGCAGACTTATCTTGTGAGTCGGAAATATTTCCTTGAACAATACAACGTGTTTCAACAGATTGCGATAAATCATAATTATATAACGTAACAGTTGTTGCTATATCCGTCATTAGAGCCTCGTCAAAAGCATCATCTTTAAAATCATTAAAAGAATCATTTTCAAATCCACCAAGACTATTTGGTCGAGTGTGCGAGGACATTAAATACCATTCTTGTGCCATCTAATTCCCCCTATATAAAAGCTGTTGGCTTTTGATTTTCAACCATACCTCTTGAATTTTCTTGATTAGCTTTATATTCGTCTTCAACATATTTTTTCGCATTATCAGAAGCCCCAATCGAAATATCTTTGCCGACTATACTAACTCTTTTATTCACTTTAGAAACTTCACGTTCTTGATAAAACTCTTTCATAAAGGCAGCTAAAGTAGATATAACATATCCGTCAAGTTTTGAATCAAAGTGCAAAAATGCATCATTGAATTTCAAAGGGTCTAATTCTACTGAATATCGACTAATGGCTCTTTTAAGCCACACTATTTCTAACTCAAATGGAATAACTTCTTTGTCTGCAAAACTTGACTCAAAAAAATCAATTACTTCAGAAGCGTTTGTAACTTCTTCCATTATTTATACCTCTTAAAGTCGAATACCCGTATAATCTTCACAAAACGCAATTTTCTTATAATCGTTTAGATTCAAACTTCTAATTGTTTCCATAAGATAAGCTTTTTCGGCACGAGTAACCACAGTCTTTTGAATATTATCTTCAAATGCTTTTGGTGTTTTAAGTTCAAAAATTCTTTTGATTTCTTCTGCCGTTAAAAATGTCTGCTTTTTATCGTCAATATCAAAGCTGACTTCTGAACGTGTAAACGCATCTTCAATATACCAAGTAGCATGACTTCCAAGACTATCTATACCTGATAAAAGTTTATTGCCATTTTGTGCTTGTGCGATAACTTCCTCTCGTGACAACAAAACACTTCCATTTGCAGGAATACTAATATCACCTTTAGAAGTGACACGAGGTGCACCTGTAATCCAAGGAGCGATACTGCGGACTTTAACCTTTTTATCCAAGCGAGTATCTTCCTCGGTTATTTCATTTTTCTTTTCTTTTGCTTCTTCTGTATTAGCCATTACAACTATATCCTCCGTTTCAACTATTATTTATTGTATAGAATGTTTTACTTCATTATAGAGTGCAATTATTTTGTCAAGTTTTTCAGATTTAGGGAATACATAATACTTCTTTTTGGTGTTTTTATTAACCCCAACTGAAATATATTCAACATCAAACACTTTGATAAAATGATACATTCTATTTGAATAACAATAGAAATAATTATTCATTTTTCTCTCCATATGACTAAAAGAGACGAGATTTCTCTCGTCCCTCAAACTTCAAACTAACTTATATTTGTGAAAGGTTTGTATCAGAAATGATACCTACAGTAAACTCTCTACCCGGAGCTACCAATGCACCAATTTCCATATCAAATCTGCTTATAATTTGACCAGTTGTAACATCATTACCTGAGAATGATGTTAGACCACCTCTTGTTACTGTATAAATAGGTGACTGCGCACCGGCTGGAATTACATAACCAATACCTGTCGGAAGAACTGTTTCAAAGTTTTTACCGTCAGCATTCAACGTAGAAATGTCATATGGGTTAGGGATTTCTGAAAGAACTGCGCCATTGTACATACCCATAAGACCTGTATCATGAATTTCCTTCATTACAGCTTCTGAAATACCATTAATCGTAGGTGTCACACCTGTGTAACCAGCAAAACCGTTAAACTGTGAAATTAGGGCATAATCGCCTGAAATTGTTGGTTTACCAAAACGTCTTACGTCTGAAATAACTTTATCTACGTCTGTCTTTGTAAGACCAGAATCTTCAATAAAGTATTTAACTCCTTTGGCATTCTTGATTGCATTATAAATTGTTTCAACAACATACTTTGCAGCTTTATTTCTGATTTGAACACGAACTTGTTCTTGAAGTTCATTTTCATCACTCATATCGCCCAAAGCAGCCTTTCTATAATCTACTGCATAACCACCAGAAATTGTTGTTGTAGCAACAGGCACACGTTTCTTTTTGATAACAGGGAATGTAACGTCCTGTCCAGCGGCTTGCATTTTAGCATCTATATTTGCAAAATCAGGAACTTCAACTTCGCATGATTCGTTGTAACCGATATTCTTATAGTTACCATAGATTGAAAGTAACTTAACTTCCTTCATAAGCACCGGCTCCATTGCGAAACGTCTGATTTCATTCAATTCTGAAACAGCCTTTGTATCGCCATTTACAGCTTTTGAATTAAGTTCCATTATGTATTTCGCAGCAACGTCAGCCTTATTGCCGAAACGTGACAAATCTTTACCATTTGCCATTGCTGAGAATATTTCAACAACTGGTGACTTAGCATTTACCTTACCACTAACATTGTTAGAGTCTTTTCTTTCATTGTTTAGTTCAAATGTATAAGACATAATATTTGATCCTCCTCTGTAATTTATTTAATTAGGCTGTTGCACCGTGAACTAGTACAACTACGCCGTCTTTGTTCCCGATAAATTCTTTTACTTCAAGATAAAAAGCTGTACTTGATACACCTGCATCTACCTTTAGTGAACCATCTTCTTGTGAAACAAGTTTATTGCCTTTTTCAATCTTATCTGGTAGTGGATAATCATAAACTTCAATCTCTTGTCCATCAAGTTTTGCCAAATCTATAACTCTAACTTGAGAATTCTTTGCTACGGCATACTTAGACATACCAGCATCATCACCAACCTCGACAAGCATAATAGCCTTTGACGCACTCTTTGCTACTGTAAATGCACCGCTTGTTACTGTACCAAAAGCACCATTAAATGTATCTACTGATGCAACAGCGTTTTCAAATGGATAAACACCATGTTCTATCTGACCAATCGTTCTAAATTTAATTGCCATTTAATTTTCCTCCTAACTAAAAAGACCCGACACTGTTGTCGAGTTTAAATTCTTATTTTAAAAAATATTTAAGTCTTTATCTTCTGTTTTGTTTTCTGTACAAACTTCAGAAAATATATCTTCAACATCTGTTTCAGAATTTCTTGAATTAATCTCTGATACTTTCTTTTCTGCTTTCTTTTGCTGAGCCACAATATTCATACAAATCTTAGACTTGATTGAATTGATTTCTGAAGTTACATTTTCAAGGTCTTCTTTCTTTTCAGCAGAATTAATCTCTGTTTTTAACTTTTCAATATCTTCCTTTGCGATTTCCTTTTCATCCGAATTAAATTCACCAAGTGCAGAATCTAATTCACCAAGCTTTTCAGCCACTTTTGCTTTAGCAAGTTCGCTTTCAAGAATATCTCTTTCAGCCCAATATGTTGCGTGGTCTTGCTTTAGTTTATCAAGCGTTGCTTGAATTTGTTCTACAGATGCGTTAAGTTCTGAAATCTTTGTGTCCTTTTCAGCAATTTCAGCATCTTTTTCTTCAATTTTTGTATTCAGTTCTGCTATTTTAGTTTCATAAGACTGTGTTTTATCATTAAGCTCTAATATAGTAGATTGAATAGCTTCTTTTACTTCATTTATATCCATTATTTCGTTTTCCTCCTTTTGTTGTTTCTTTTCATTTAACTCTATCAGAGTAGAAGTAGAATCTGCTGCCGATGTAACCATAGACCATCCTGAATGAACAAAGTCTATGGGAATACGCCCTTTGTCCAAATAACCATTTTTATATACAATTCCGTCATTACCTTCTGACTTATATATTTCAATGCTACCTTCAACTGACACACCATTGTTTACATCAGTTTCAAGTTGTTCAACAAAAGCATGGTATCTCATCTCATCTAAATATCCCTTACCAATAACAACTCTTTTAGTGCCATCGTCAGTTTCAATATCTTGAATGTATCCCTCTGTAAAATGTCCAACAATCGTAGCATTATCAAATACGGGCATACCATCTTCAATTCCGGTTAATCCATGCCCGCTAATTTGTGTTCTCTCATCATCTAAAAACTCTACGGTTACACTCATATCTTTGATACTATCAAGTTGCGGAGCACAATATTCTTCAAGAAATGTAATGCCATTTTTGTTGTATTTAGTACCAACATCATCTACTACACATTCTGGAGGTTGCAATTCATACAAAACGGCAGTAAAAGCTCGTCTACCATTTTTATATTTCTTTTCTGACAATTCAAAAGCTGCCATTATTAACCCTCCTAAAAAATTGCAATAAAATAAGCCAACAAATAGTTGACCCGTTTTCGATATTAAGTTTTATGTTTTGTCACTGGGACTCGGAAGATTATTTCCTCCGTTACTTTGTGATTGTATTGTATTCTCATTTGTAGGATTATCCACGCTTGGTCTACCACCCACATTATCATCTTTAGAAATGTTGTTACTTGTAAGGTGGGGGATATACTTATCAAATATTTTATTATCATATTCTTCATCGAGTATATTAAAATAGACATCAGGATTAATTCCGGTGCTTGAAACAAGCATAGTCATAGACCCAGAAGCTTGCAAATATAAACTCTTCATCATTTCAAAGAATTGTTGTCTATTTACCAATGAAGTAGGCAGATAATACACTTCAACTCTATTACGTTTATCTTTTATGATATTTTCATTTATAACGTAATTGAGTTCATTTTGCAATTCTTGAATCCACATATATAATTGTGCGTTAATCATTTCCAAGTTACTTTGACCATTTGCAAAAGTACCTGTTGACGATGCACCCAATAGTTGAGCTGCCATACCTAAATCCATAGCAATTTTATCAGTTAAATCGCCTTCATTCTTTTGGTCAAAAATATCAGCCGTGCCGACATCTAATGTTTCTATCTTTGTGCCTGCTGATACTGTAAAAAATGAAGTTCCACCACGATTATTCTTAGTCATAACTGCTTGTTTGACTTTATCGTGTTGGTCTTGCTGTTGAGATTTTGTCAATGCACAACTACCTTTATCTTTGCCTTCAGGCAATGTCTGAACAACAATACGATTATTTAATTCACGCAATACGTTTCTTTTTGTATCCACGAATTCATTTTGGTACAAAATATCTGATATTGCAGCAATCGCCAATGGGCGTCCCCAAGGCTCGCTCGTTTTACATTTTATTTTGTGAGCAATGGTATGCTTATTGTCTAATACAATCCAATTATTTGAAGAATATCGACCTTTTTCCCAGTTGGAATATGCTTTGCGAATTTCTGAAGGATATTTCTTTAACTTACGGTCACGTTCAGCCTTTGTAACACATTGCTCAAGAAAATACCTTAAATTAAAAGCAATAACGTTCCTGTTATTTTTTCGTCCTACTATTTTTGAATATTCATAAGGCAGGGGAATAAGTGAAGCATTTATTCCCAAATCACAAAGTTCTATAATATTTTCAACATCATAGTCAGATAATGCTTTTGTAGCATCGTTGACTTTTTTTGTCGTTTCAAAATAATAAAAACAATTTCCTTCGTTCATATCTGTGAAAAGAGCATCACGAATAAATTGCTTGTCCTGAATAGCCTCCAAAGTCGAAAGCATTAGGTCTTTATTTTTGTTAAGCTTTGTTTTACTAAATTTCCGCTTTTTCCCATACACCACTCTATCTAAACAAGGCAATGCAACCATATAATCAATGGTATTTGTAACTACACCTTCGCTATTATAAACAAACATTGCAAGTTTTCGAGTAAGTGAATGATTGGCTATTGGGTCTTTTACAATAGACCGTATTTCTTCAGGTGTAAATTCTGTATATAAGTTGCAGCCGAATATTGAACTGTAATCGTTCACCGGCAATGTACTAAAATAGCTATTGAATTCATATGTACGGTCTGCTTTTTGCTTAGAATTTGACTCATTATTTTCATCTGGTCTATCTCTCGTATGTGTTGTATTATCCGTATTTAACGCCCCTTTCTTTAGTTAATCAATGTTGTATATTCATAATCACTTGAATTACTAACCAAATCCATCTCCAATTGGTCTATAAAATATGAACCCATTGCAGCCGCAACATAACGGTCTTTTGTATTTGCACCTTTTTCATGGACTTTAATTGTACCAGTTTGTGGATTTTTTTCATACAATAATTCAGCGGTTTCGCTTATTAATGCTTGAGTTTCATAAAACGGTTTTTCATATGCAAACTGTTTATCAACGTCCAATTCATTAGTATAATCCTTATTACTTAAAAGAATTTCATCTTTTGCTACAGTAGGAGTAACTAAAAAATTTATTCTACCTTCTTGCAAATTTCGCCTAAATGCATACGCCATATCACTATTTAATTGTTGAGTGGCATTTATTGTATAAATACATTCCTTCGCATTTGGGTCGGCAACAACACCCGAATATGTATCATTATTCATAGCTTTCATTGGACTATAATCAATTTGGCGTTCTTCATCGAATAAAACTTTTCCAAGATTAATTACAATTTGAGATCCTGAATTTCTGGCATCAACTACAAAATAATCAGCCTCAAAATCGTCAAATATTTCTCGAATTCGTATTGTTTGCAATGTTGTATCTCCACCTTTAGGTGCTTCTATATACGAATATTCTCTACGATAACCTTGTTTTATTTGTAACTCATCATCGCCATTTGAATATGTCGTAGCTTCTGGAATTGCCCTAATACAACAATAAGCAGAATTATCATTTTTATCTCCAGCGACAAATGCAAAGTCACATGATACGACTCTAATTTCACCATCCAATTTTGGAATGGCATATTTATTCTTGTTCTTTAATCTTACATCGTCATTATTTCTTGGATAGAAGACCCTCTTTAATGCTTGATTTTTTAAAAGAATATCATATGTGAAAAATGCCGATGCATTTTGTTTTGGACGCAAATTCAAAAATTCTATTGCAAATGTAATAGGATCTTGTTTTTGTTTTTCTAACTGCATTTGCTTTTGCGTTCTAATATTATGTTTTAATGTTATACTTTCATCAAAAGCTAACACGCAAACATTCTTATCATTCAACATGCCTTTAAAATTAGGATCAACAATTTTTTCCCAAACCCAATGACCATCAAACCATGATGAACTTATATAAACATCTTGAGGGTCTTCCTTCAATGCTTCAATAGAAGAATAACAAGCCTCTAACATATAGGGAGCTTGCCTAATTGTTTGGAATGGTGAAATAACCGAATTATCTACATCTTGTTCAATCTGCATGCACTCTTCACGTACAGCGACATGGGATCGTAGACCTCTTGCAAATTTATTTGCAGTAAACACCTTAATGGTACTTCCATTTTTAAAATACACAACAGATTCATTTTGGCTGTCTTTTATACTACGAATTTCTTTACGTAGTGCAGGAGACATTTCCATAAGTTCATTAACAATTTTCTCAGAAATTATTAATTTACTTTGTCCACGGGTAGCCGAACCTAAAACAATACGGGAATATGGACGAGTTATCGCTCTACAACAAGAGAATAGAGCAATAATAAAACTTTTTGCCGCAGCACGAGATGCAATAATAGCAATGAGTTGAGATATACCCATAAAATATAAAATTATTGCTTGATAAAAATGTAGTTTAATGCCAAGATAATCGGTTGCCAATCGATGGAGATTCCTTCTAAAAAACGTATTCCACAATAAAACATGGTCTACATTGTCTGGATTACTAAGATAATGAGTAGATGGGAATTTTTTGTATAGATTTTTTTGCTTATCGTCCGCATATTTAAATTGTTTATTCATCTATACCATCATCTTCCTCTACGTGATATTCTTTATCTCTTTCGTTTGTTCCAAACATCAAATTTTTCAAAGGTCGTTTTACAAACCTATCAAAGTAATCACCAATATTATCAAAATCTTTATACAGTGTTTTATCTTTATAATACTCTTCAGGTGTATATTGAGAAATTGCTGCAAGAGTAACGCCTAAACATTCATCATTACTATTATCTTTTTCTTCTATTGTCCTAAGACCTGCCTGTTTAAATGTCTTGCTATATTGCTCAACAAGAGAAGCATATTCCTTGGAATCGCCTGATTGCAAAGCATGAATTTTTAACATATTGATATTGCATAAATCTTTAATAAAGATTTCTTGATTATTATCACAATTCGGATTATTTTTTTTCAACATACGGTAATGTTCATCAAGATTTTTATAGTCTTGTTCCGTGAATCCAATACCCCATCTGTCAACAGCAGAAGCGGAAATTGTTGAAGTTTCTGATTTTGCTTGCTCACGAGATGTAATTATTTCACTTTGCTTTTGCAAATAATGATATTTCATAGAATCGAAATATGTTTTGCCGATATTTGCAACTTGTCCCAAATTTTTCTTCGCACCATAATGGCTAATACGTGATCTATCTGCTGATATTTGCTTTGCTGCTTTTAGTCCTTCAATATCGTACACCCAACCAAATTGCATACAAAAATATTCGATTGCCTTACTTTCATTACCATTAAATAAATCAACAAGCTTATAATAGTAAGCATCTCTACATGAATTACAAATAGGAATATAGCCATCATTGCTTTGCCATAATACATCTGCTGATTTAGAAAAGTGATTTTTCTGTGTATCCCAAGAAGCACCACAACAAGTACATTTATATTTTTTTTCCGTCATTTGATTAGACTTTGGTATTCTAACATCGACATTAACATCTAAATTAAGAGGAGCGTCCATTTCTTCACGAATGCTTTCTTCTCTTGATTTTATTCCTGCCAAATAGATATTCCTCCTTTTCAACTATTTTTTATCTCATTTTTACTAGTCACGTCCCATCGAAAGAACTTAAAAACGCCGACCGTTTATGACCATATATAATTCGCCTCAAAATAAGAGCCATCATATAGTGATAGCTCTTACTTGAACAAATTCTCAATTTCTTCATTGGAAATTGGTTTAATATTTTCTCCATCGCCATTCAAAACTTCAAATGATTTTATACCGTCTTTATCTTGAATAGTTACTCTATGACCACCGTCAATGTCCTCAACTGAAATAGTAGGGGATACTCCGTCTTGTCCTTTAATAGCACCAAGACCTTCGGCGGTTTCTTTTGTGTATTTCTTTGCAGCCGCAAGTGTTATAATGTCCATTTTATACTTCCCACCATTTCTTATTTTCCTCGTCATACATAAATGTATTTTTGGTGTCCATTTCATAGTATGTACTTGAATTTCCTATGAAAATATCATCAAACTTCTCAATTGGTTTTTCGTCAGTTGATAAGCCATACAATTCAAGCCAAACTCTGTTTTCACGATTTCCGTATTTATTTAAAGTTATCATCATTGATTCCTTTCGTAATATGACAAAAGAGCAGGGGGTACCTACTCTTTCTTTGTTGATTTATTGTTTGTTGGGTTGTTAAATCTGAATACTATCCTTTAATTTTCTAACCTTGGTAGTATCAGTTTTGATGTAAAACTTTTTAGTTACATCCGTTCCGGCATGATTCAACATAGTGGAAATATCCTCCAAATTTACGCCGGCGTTCTTGAGTAGTGTCGCGTAGCTGTGCCTGAAATCGTGGGCATGTAGAGTAGGAACGTCAATCATCGCACCAATCTTTTTACACCAATCATTCAACGTGCTATTTCGTATTGGCTTATCTTCTGTGACATAAGGTGTAATGAACAACCATCCATGGTCGTCAATATTATTATCCTTGCGATATTGAAGCAGATTCTCAAGATAATTTTTTGTTTCAACTGAAAAACTCAATTCTACAATTTTACCTTCTTTTTCAATAACGTCAGTGCAAATTCTCTCTTCTAAATTAACTTGTTTCCATTTTAAATTGGCAACAGCATTTACTCGTGCCATAGTGGTTAACGAAAGAAAGGCATATGCTTGTAATTGAATATCGCCATATTCTTCAAGTTTTTCTCTCATTAATTGCACTTGTTCCTTTGTAAGATATGTTTGCACTGTAATGGGTTGTCCGGCTTTAGGTCTATCTATAAACTCAGTCGGCGTTTCTCTTATGAGTTTCTTTTTTCGAAGAAATTTATAGAATGCAGAAATCGAAGCCATAACCCTCTTTTGACGATTTACATTATTACCTTGTTGCTTTCTCCAATAGTAATATTCCGTAATATCATCTTCGGTTGCCTCTAAAACAGATAAGTTAAACTGATGGTCGTACATAAAAATAAACCATTGTTTCAAGTCTGCATTATAAGCATCAATTGTATTTTTAGATAAATCACGGATAGACATATCTATCTGATATTTTTGAAATAATTTTAGAGTTTCGGGATTTATGTTTTGAAATTTGTTTTCATCATACATTTGTATACGTTTTGCACGTTCTGCCATAAAAATCACTTCCTTCCTATGCATAACAAAAAAAGAAGTAGAATAATAAAATTAAACTACTTCCTTATGCTGTTCTTTATAATTTTGAATAAATTCATAAATTTGTTCTGGTGTATTATTTTTTTGACCATATATCGAATGGAAACTATTTGGATATTGAATTAAGTGGCATCTTTCGCACAAAGTAATTCCGTTATTGACATCATACCTCAAATTTTTACATTTAGAAAAATTGTATAGATGATGTGCATTTAAATTCCCTCCACGTTTTCCACAACATTGACATGTATAATTGTCTCTATTAAAAACATTTTTTAACCATTCTTTATAATATGTATTGTTCCTTGCCATATGTTCTTCTGTTGTGGAAAACCCATTAAAATCTTTTATTGGAATCCCACGTTGTTTACATGACGATTTTATACGATTTTCCATCGTAGACTGAGTCTTTCTTGCTTTTTCAATACCACCTTTTTCATATAAATAAATATTTATTGCTTCGGATGGTGAATATATTGGAATGCCGAATTTTTTCAGTTGATATGAAATTGCACCATCTGTAACATTATACTTTTGTGCAATTTCTTTACATGACAATCTTTTAACTCTATATAAATCATATAATTCTTCTTGTGTAATATTATTCAACGGCTTGGGTTTTTCAGTCAATCCTAAAATACGTATCCATTCTTGCAAACTTCTCATATTTATTCCACATTCTTTTGCAATATCAGATGCTGAACGATCTTTTAAAATATACTCGTTATATAACCATTCTTTATTTCGATAAGGAACTTCAACATAGAAAATATTACCTTTTTCATCTTTTTCAATTCTTTTATGCTGTAAGCATTGTTTACAACAATAAGGTTTATCTTTATGTCTTATAAGATAATCTTTATAAGGCATATTAACAACTTGATCACAATAGTCACATTTTATCTTTACGCCAGCCGTTGAACCATTCGTTAAGTCTTCAACATCTACTTCAAACTCATCAAGATTTTTTGTATATATGTATCCTTTTGATTCATAATGATTTCGAGTGTTTCCAGTCCATTTAATTTTAACTCTTTGTGGCAATATCAATCCCATAAAATATCCTACCTTTCTTCCTACCATTTGATAATATATAGAATAGGGAAGAGTGGTAGGAACTCTATACAAATCGGTAGCTACTCCGACTTGCCCTATTCTAAATACGTAATTAATCGTCAATCTAATTGAATGACGACCTACTTTCATATTCTCCGTTTCATAAACGAAAAACATAAAACATCGGCAATCAAGGAATCGAACCCCGACAAAGAAACCATTTTGCCCATAGAAAAAGAGTGTGCAATTTCTCACACACTCTCACAATTCATATAGTTCACCAACCGAATATTTCACGAATTCTGTCCATTTCCGCAAAACATTCATCCATATGGTTAAGATTGTTTCTTACTCTACCAAGTAAGTCTTTAATCTCATCGTCACTCAAATTTGATTTAACAACGACATACTTGCCGTCATCTATATCATCAATATCATCAATCAACTCATCTTCATAGTCTTCTTCAACTTCATCAGCATAATCCACTTCATATACTTCCGCATTTTTATTTAAATTACAATGAATTAGTCTTGACGAGCAATCACTGAAAATATATAGTACCTCACTATCATAATTGAAATACTTACCATTTCTCTTAGCCGGTTCAACGAAAACCTCATAATCATTATTGATAGATAAAATATATTCATCATCATACTCAACCACGCCGCTCAAACCTATCTCAAGTGATATAAAGTAAGCATCATCATAACGAGCCAATTCTTTTATAATTGGTTCAATATCTTCATAATGTCCAATTACCGATATATTCTTAAATATTTTTGACTGATGATCAAGTTCAAATATAATATCATCAGCCAAAGTTTCCATATCATCTACTATGTAATTCTTCATATGTTTAACCTCGCTATTATTCGTTAACTTCTCTCTTAAATGTTGAACTGAACTTTGCCTTTGGAATATACTTTGACGGCACGGCGATAGATTCACCAGTCTGAGGATTTCTTGCTGTTGTTGCTTCCTTGTATACTTTCTCCAACTTTACAAAACCAGTAATATCAACAACACCTTCTGTCAAAATGCCGTCCTTTATAATATCAATAACTGAACCAACAACTTCTGTTGCTGCCTTCTTTGTTACATTGTTCTTTTCTGCATATACTGCAATAATATCATTCTTTTTCATAATTAATTTTCCTTTCGTTCTTTACAATTATTCTTTTAATTTAACTCAATAGGATAGTAACAAACTACTCCATTTTTATTACACACACATACCATCTGTGATGCCTTTCCCGACAATCGTTTCTCAATCGTATATGAATCTCCACTTCCTGCAAGACTACCTCCACGAATCATTTTTATTCCATTTGTTTCGTCTACTGCACAAGTATGAAGATGTCCATACGTAATTGCATATGGAATATATCCAAGATACATGCATAAGTTAGAAACACCATTCTTACTATATGCGTCCATATCGCCATGCACATTAATATAATCTTTACCTCGAATCTCCATCAAAGAAATACCGTTGTCGAAATTATTATTTAATATATGAAAATTTACTATATGTTTCAAGGATAAATTCACACCCCAAGTAATCAAATCATCCAATCTTTCATCGTGCAACGCTTCTTCTTTTTTGTCAATTCTTGAGTGGTTGCCTACAACACTTGACATATAAACTTCCGCAAAATGTTTACTCAATTCATAACAAAAAGAAGAAATCAATTCACTGGCAATTTTAATTTGCTGAATAACGTTTTCTCTATTAGTGACTTGAATTGTTTTATGAATATTTCCACTCAACATATCACCTTGCAACGAAATGAAACAGTTTTCAGAATTGTATAACTGACGTATTGCTATAATCTCGCTTAATAACTGATTTAATCTTCCCTTAGCAATATCAGAATTATAATTGCCCCAAGGAGAAGAAAAGGTTTGTCCAATGTGGAAATCACTAAGAATTACAAGTATGTCGTTATTAGAGGATATATTTACATCACCATGCTTTTTAAAATTCACTTTACCTTGCGAAAGCAATTGTTCTTCCAACAAGTCTAACTTTTGTTCCACACGGGCATCAATATAATTTTGCTTTTGCCAAGCATTTCGTTCATCTCTGAATTTTATCTTCTCACGTTCCAACTCACGCTTTTGCAACTCAATCTCTTTAAGTTGCTCACTTGACTCACTAAACTTACTTTGATTAGCATGCAGCATCTTCTGAAATGATTGAAATTTCTTACGGTATGTACTTTCTCCAAAATCATTTCCTGTCAACCGATTAATAATCGACGCTACGTCAGACCAAGTACCAATAATATCTTTTTGTGAACATATTCTATAAATTAGTTCTTCATCTGTTTCATCTTGAAGTCGTTCAAATTTAATAACGTCCACCGCCCTTACGATTACTCGTTAGCAGGAATCTCATCGTCCTGCTTAATGGTAAGAGAAATACCACTTATATGATTCCAATCAGCCAACAATTTGTCCAATGAATATACTTTTATATCATCTTTTGTTGTTTCAGTGATTGTCATATCTTCCATGTTGATTTCGGCATTCTTTAAAGAAACTGCCTTTGTTATCTTTGCCATATGTCCTTCTTATCCTTTCAAATATAATTTTTTAGCCTTATCGGCATACATATCCTCGATATATACACGACCAGCACCGCCTTTTGTTCTGTAATGCCCTACAACAAAATGTGTTTCAGGGTCAATATAACCATTCGAACTTCTGACGATAATGCCATTTTTAATGAGGATATTCAATTCTTCTTTGGAAACGGGTTTAATTGCCTTTCACTTCTTTCTATTAAATTTGCCACAAGGGGCGTGCATTTCTTTTGTAAGTGTGAAATGCTCAATGAAATATCACTTAATGGGGGCAGGTAGACGAATTGCACGTCTATCATAAGATAATGAGTCTTATATGCTACTTTTACACCAACCTGCTATATTTTTGCAATAAAAAAGAGCCAGTTTGTAACTGACTCTAAAAATATTTAATTATTCACCAATCAATCTCTAAAAATTGAACATTCGTAGAATACTCCATTGATACGTCTTCCTGAAGTAGCATCAATATGTAAATAGGGATGTCTTTTTATTTCTGAAATTCTAATATCTTGATTTAATTCACTTGAAATTAATTTTGCAATTTCTTGTTTTGACCCTAAACCAAATATATATATGGTCTGAATTCCATTATCTAATTGCTCCAACATAGCCTTCATAAATGGTCGTATTCCGCTATCTCTAAGTGTTTTATCGCTCGCTGTTAAAAATATAGAAACCTTAAAATAATCTCTATTAAATCTAAGTCTTTCAGGGTCATTAGAAATTCCCAACGCTATATCATATAAAAATCTTGTGAATTCACTTGATTCAGCCCATAATTCAGGATCTTCTATCTCGCCGTAAATCGACAACCCGGCTTTTTTAAATTCATTCAATAGAATTCCAACAAACATGCCATTTTTGTCGATAGCTTGCAATTTATAAAAATTTTCCTTTAAATCACAATCTTTGTTGAATTCAGGAGTTAAAAAGTTGTTATCCAAATATGGCAATGCATCTTTATTTGCATTTTGAAGAATCTTTCTAATCATTAGTAACTGAGAAGCTGCCATAATGTCTTTGTTTAAATATTGTTTTACATCGTACAATAAACCTGTATTTACATAGGCAGAAATAACAGATACTAAATTTTCATTAGGGTTTGATTTTTGCTTAATTCTAATAATTACCTGTTGTTTATGGATAAAAACATCTTTCTCCTCTGAATTAACCCATTCAACCTTTAAATCTTCAGGTATTATATTTCCTGTAGATAAATTATTCTTTTTTATTGTTCTTAAAATTGTTCCTCTTACTTGGTTGGAAAGCTGATTCTTTTTTGCAAATGCCGAAAATTTCGAAAAACATCCATATATTGTAGCTTTAAACAATAAAAGCTTGTCTATATTACAAATGCAAAAAACAACCACGATTATCATTCCGATTACAACAGTGGGAAAATGACTTAATAATTTAATTAATGAATCTACGGATATCTCCATATCATTCAATTCCTCCTGAAATCAATTTCTTATGACATTCATCTTTATCACAAGTAAAACAAACTTCATTGTCATAGGGAACAATAGAATCAATATTATCCAATGTAATCAACTCTTTGCAAAACAAACATTTGCATTTCTTGTTAATTACATCTTCATATACATTTAAAGATTGTAATAATTGTACCAAATCATCATCGTGAACTGCTTTTACTTTGTTTTCCTTCATAATGGAAACTCCTTTATTAAATATATTCATAATTAACAACTCCTATCTTTAATATCAATCTATATACAATTATTCTCTTAATTATTAAAAATAAAACATTAATGTTGATATGAAATATTGTGTTAATTACTGTATATTATTATAATACAAAATTCAACAAAAATCAACTATTTTAGAAAGACAGGGGATACCGATGACAGATTGTTTGTCATTGGTGGGTAAGAGTATATCTTTCATTATTTACTATACCAACAAATGCTTTACTATGAACACAAAAATAGGTCTTCACCTTACAAAAACAAAATCGTACCAATATTCAGTCATAATTTACTATAGTCTGAGCAATAAGGAGCTACCTCATTACTTCTATAGCAATGCATTAAGCATCAAGAATAAAGAGGGCTGATTACCTCTATCTTTTACCCATGTCATTCAGAAAAGATTTTTTGTTTTATAAATTTCTTCTATTATATGTGTTTTATTTTAATGTCGATTTGGGCTACTCGGACGATAAACAGGACTTATACACACATTTCTGCGTATCAACGACACAATTGGTTTATTTGGATTTTCTCTACAATCTTGCACAGTTCCACCTGCCAAGCCTCAAGATTCTTCTCACTGAGCGTCTATTACACCAACGTCCTGAAATCTACTTTTTGCTGCGATAATGTTTTGCACTTATATTTATTATTGACAGTTTCTGTCTACTCAATATATCTCACAATATACCGAAAGTACCTACATAAAAGTATCCTTCTATGTCAATACTCAACATTCATATAATCTCGGCATGGTGACTAACCAATCTACACCGAGTTATTTTGTACCCATAACAAAGCATTCGTTGGATTATTTTTACGTTATATGCCAACAAGACATAATAGCCAAGTCGGCACATAACGATATTTTCAGTTACTTTGCTACCCATATCTTATATATACACACATAAAAATGCTTGTAAATGGCTTAGGCATGCGGAAAAGTAGGATTTTCTATTTCGCTACTTTTCGATATTTATATGCGTTATTGCGTTTTCGATATTTTTCTTTAGCATTTGCACATTTCTCGCAATACATTTTCTTATTATTAGTGCGTACAATCATATCTCCACATAATTTACATCGAATATAACCTTTTCGTGAATTCTGAGGTAATCCATAATATCTTTTTTGATATTTCATTAATTCTCCTTCTAAGGTTTTATTAATGTAACCTACATAGAAGTGGTCTTCTGTCATAAAATCATATATGTTATTTAATTTTGTTTTGTCCTCAAAATCTTCAATTAACCTGCAATTATCAAAAGCTTTTCTTAAAAAATCTTCAATTATTTTTTTATATTTAACCCAACTTAAAGACATTTTTTCTTTTTGTAACTTAATCTTTAAATTATTGGCAGCATCCATTGCATCATCAATGATTGTTGTTAATTCTGAAGAATCCATATCCACTCCATGTAAATAATCATAATACAATTTTTTGGGGGTTTTAAGTAAATTCATATATTGTTCAGATAAAATAACATTTTTATCAAAATATCGAGTATATAGATTATTAATCTTTTGACGTATGATAGATTGCCAGTCTCCATTTTTCGTCATAACTTTATAATAACGATATTCGACTGATGACCATATATCAAATACTTGTCCTATCTCTGTATTTAATATATTCGGAGCAACAGAAAATGTAATATGTTTCTTGTATGTACGCCTTTTATTCTCTGAATGCCATATTGAATCACAAAAATTTGTGAAAATCTCATCTTTTTTAGAGAAATTGGCACTCTTATAATCTTCAATTATTTCATAAAGATAAGTATCATCACAACTGTAAATATGAATCACCTACCTCAAATTCATAATACTTACCAAGGTATTCATATGCACCGTCCGTATAATATGGAACTTCACGGATAGAGATATTTTTCTTTGGATTAGTATTATTTTTCAAATTTTCAATAATATATTCTCCGTAAGCAGACCACGCAAATGATTTACTGATTGAAAAAGAATTGTATGAAGTTTTTATAACATAATTTGCAATTGTCTCTTCATCAATACCAAGTTCTTTTGATAAACTATCTTTAAAACTATCAATAACTGAATTCAAATCGAAATCTTCATTTTTCAAATTCATATGTCTACGCATTGCCTCGGCATATTCATTAATGTATTTACGACATATCTTTATTACTTTTTTATCAGATAAATCAATATCATTGTTAACAATTAAGCATCGAGTATCAACTAAATCTGACAAACAATTATCCCATAGAATATTGTGTTTTTCCCAACTACATATGTAATCACATAATTCATTCATAGGGGAAGGGGAATGATATGCGTTTAAAGGAAGCTTATCTTCGGGTGCTTTATTTTTATTCTTTTCGACTATAGAGAAGTAGGTTTTTAATTTTTTAGGATAATTATACAATAGGAAATAGGGAAGTTGTTTTAAATATTTACGAAGACCTTTATTCATATGCCAACGAAAACCAGTTTTTAGAAAATCAATTTCTTTGCCTTGGAAAATTCGTAATAAAGAACAATAATCTGAATATAATTGCTTAACTTCATCATTGGTAGTGTATTTATTCTCAATGCCGGTAACAACATTTGTAATTTCACCTATACGATTATCACGTGTCATTACCTCATATTCAATAAGATTCTCTTTTGTATATGGCTTTGATTTTGCCGTAATTTTATCTTCAATATCTAAAATAATCAACTTATCAATTTTAGAATTTATGATAATAGGGTCATTACATAGTAAGAAAATATCTCCGTCAAAGTCAGCCCCGCCTTGTTGAGGTGCTGAAACATCATACATATTAAACATTACAACATCCTGATCTTGAAAATGTCTAAACCATTTGTTGATAATATCATTACGAATAATTTTTATCTTATTAACTTCAGAAGGGTCTACCAATGGAGAACGAAATGACACACAATCACCTTGTTCAAAATTGGCGCTATAAAATTCTCTTTCGTTTAAACAACCAACCGGTGTTAATCCTACTGCATATTGTAAATATCCAATCATATCTCCGACACCAGTATGATAAAATCCTGAACAATATATTTTTCCAACCTTTGCCTCATCAATAGCTTTCTTTAATTTTCTGTAAATGAACTGTTTAATAGCTGGATCTTTTAACATAACATCATTGATTAACGCAGCCTCAAGATACTTGCTGTCGGGTTCATAATTTTCAGTATCGTTTACACCCATAAATTTATATGTATAAAATTTATCACCTTTTATAATCTTCTCAAATAAAGATGTAGTGTATTGAGCTATCTCAATAATTTTGCCTTTATTGTCGTCATCTAAAATATCATATTCTTTTTTATTTTTGTTTTCATAAGCCTCAATATATTTAGGATTCCATAAATCTAAGCATTGAAGATATTGAAAATTCATTCTGGTATATTTATTTAAGTGTTTAACATGATGACTATATTTACTTATTCCAAGTTTAAAATGGTATTTGGTTATTGTTTGCATATAATTTTCCCATGCTTCATTACCATATTTAGATTTGAAAATTTTGTGACCTTTAAACATAGAAATATTCCAAATACAATCTATATCCTCAATATTATGTTTGCGACCATAAATATCAGTAATAAACTCATATCCCCATTCTTTCAAAATTTCACGGAATGGCACATATACAGAATAACCTTTTATGAAAGGCAATCTCACTTGAGTTCCTATGACATTATAATCTAAATTCAACTGTTTGCTTATCTCTTGTGTAAATTCTAATTCGTGACAACCACATCCATCGAAAGGGGATAGATTAATATCTCTATAACCTTCTTCTATTTCACGAGAAATATAAGATTTTGTTTCGCCGGTAGTTTTATCCATAAACTCTTTCTTTTTTTCTACAACATATTTGATTAATTGGTTAGAAAGAGTTTTTTCGTATTCACCAATTATCACGATATTAGGCATATACCCTTCAATAAGAGTGCAAGAACTAAACGGGAGACATCTTTGAGCTTCATACTTTGAAATGACGCATTCGTCAATAGGAATGTCCATTTGAGTAATTAGATATAACTCTTCAAAAATTTCATCACAAACAAAAGCTGTAATTCCATCTTTTCCTTGAGAAGCCGATTTACCAAAACGATTATAGTGAATTCCATTAAGATAAAACCCTTCATCTAAGATTCTTTTTAATTCTTTTTCTGTTTTAGGATTCTTTTTGGCTACAATTAATACCATTTCGGATATATGAGACGAAGTATATCCTCGTAATCTTTTTATTTGGTCAAATATTATTGAATCACCTTGTTTTATAAGATATTCATTTGACATAGCGTCGTTTTTATCAATTTTAACATCATATTCTTGTTTAATAATCTCCCTTATAGGAAGTTTCATCATTGTGTATTGAATCTTAGTTATAACCAATCATCACCTTTCGTATATTATGATTCTTTATTTTTGTGATTTCTAATTACAGAAGTTTGCTTTTCGCAACTCCTATTAAAACTTTCGTCTGCTCTTATTCTGTCAGCTATATCTGATATACTATGAAACATTCGTGTATTTGTTTCAAAATCTGACGAATAAATTTTTCCTGCAAATTCCGAATAATCGGGTATGTATCTATCTGTTATCATGTGTTATTTATATTTTCCTTTCTTAATTACATAATTTCTTGATTTTTACTTAGACAAATGATATAATAATCATTGTCCAGATATTTTATGTTATTATTTGCCATATTCCTCCTGCCGGATAAAGGAGGAGCTTAATGACGATATGTCGAGACATATTATATTTAATATTGCAAATCCTAAGATTTGCTAACAATCATATTTATATAACATTGTTAATTTTATGTGTGTTTACAATATTTTTAATTGTTTGCAAAGTTCATCACAGAAATAACATAGACGGGACTTGCAATATCGAATATAATCACGGTGACATTCACTTTTCTTTTAAGTATAAGTGTCGTCACTAAGAAGGGAGTCTCCATATTTATTTACGGAGGCTTTTTTGGTTGTTGGAATAGGGAATAGAGGATGCATTTATATATTCTCCTTGCATTTTGCAAAAAGAACGAAATTATGATATAATCTTCCTACTGGGCAGTGCCGAATGCGATACATTTTAGATGTATATAAGTCATGAGCCAATTTAGTTGGAGTAAACACCCAGTAGAAAGAATATGGCAAGTGGTTGCCATATGGCAGAGGACAAAATTTGTTTGACTTTTTCCGCACCGTAGGACGGTGCAAGAAATCTCATCGCTTAGCCGCTCATATTGTCGGTTGTCTTACATTGGTTGTTTTAGTATTCATTGTACTGTACTTTGGATTTGAAATAACCTCACAATTCATAGACAATGGGGAATATAATGAAATCTCAATCCGCCTATTCGGAATTGTTCAGATTGAAGGTTCACGATAAGATAAAGATTCAAGAGCTGTTTAATAGGGAATGGCTCTTTTTTAAAAATTTCGCCCTCTAAATATATATTCTCTCTTTAAAATGAGAAAATAACGAAATTAATGTATTGCGTTTACTTATGCGACACATCACCGCCTTTCTGAAATTTTTAATGTTGTAGTTATTCGTCAAAGAATTAGTCATTCATATGTTCTCTTAATCCTTCTACTACACGTTGCCAATATCTTTCCCATTCTAAATCGACAGCAATAGTAAGATTTCGAGGAGTATGAGATTCTTTCTTTTGTGAATCTAAAATCAATCTTGCAATATCTACACTTGAATATTCTCTATTTAGAAGAAAACTTTTTAGATTACTTATTTTTATCCAAGCCTCACTCCGCAAAACAATAGAAGCCCAATTGTCATCATACACAAACTTTTTTCCACTTGGTGTTTGATTAAAATATTTCTTTAGATAATAAGCAACTGGTTTACCCATGTCATTTGCGGGTGGTTGCCATATTGGTGAAAAATAATCAGTATGTTTTACATATACATCATTCTTCCTTAAGAAAAGAGATGATTTATTTTTCTTAGGAATGTAATCTACACTGCATAATTGTTTAATTCCTTTAAGCTCCTTGGGTTTGGTTAATTTTGATTCTCCAAAACGTCTAAACTGAATAACTGAATAATCTATATATGAAGATAACAACAAATTATAAACTTTATCAGGATCTGTACAAGTCCAACCTATTGGCATTATAAGTTGTCCATGATAATCTTGATAATCTGCATATTCATAATACACACCATCACTTTCGTCCTTAGATATTCTCACATATATACGACCGGATGGAGTTATGTGTTTGTAAATTTCTCTATGTCTATAATCATATCCGATAAAATCTCCCGTTTTAATATAATCTATATATTTCATATACGACATATCTGTATCTCGTTCTATTGAAACAACTGATTTATCATTAAAACAGGGGATGGGGAGAGTGTCTTTTGTGTTTGCGTAAAGTCTCATGGTTGTATCATCTGAAAATGTCACTTTGTATCTATTCATTTAGTTTTCCTTTCTTAATATATTATTCTCCGTGAGGAAACGAATTTTGATTAATCTTTATAATTGCCGGTCAACTCACCAAAAGATTCAACATTGTAAATTTGCAACATTTTATAAATCGCCCATTCAATCTCTTGTTCATAACCCTCTTTATTAAGGACATATATATTGGGAGTATTTTGTGGTGGTTGAGAGGGGTCTGGTTGAATACTTCCGACTTCTTTTTTTATAAGAAGTGGTTGTTTATCATCAACATTAGAAGTCAAATATGAAAGACATTGATTAAGCGTATCTTTAGACATTGACAAATCTTTAGCCATAGATTGCATACTTCTCCAAAACGCTTCTGGTCGAGTTTCGGGATTATACATAATTTCCTCATTGTCGTTTTTCTTTGGACGGATATATATGTATGAGTTGATATAAAGAAATGCCATTAATATATTCTCTTTATTAATACTCGATTCGCCCATCATTATAAAATCCAATTGAGATGAAGTGATTTTTGAAAAATTTTCAGTTGCATCGAAATTTTCTGGAATGATTTTGATTTCTATTCCCGTATCATATCCAATAGAATCTAAATCTTGCTTTACTTCAATCATTTTATTGTTAATCATATATTCCAATACATCCAAAATATCATGAAAAGCTTTAGGTTTCCGTTTTGTAGTCTTATAACCATAAAACTCTAATATTTTCCGTATGGTTATCCAGCTAAAATCTTCGTATGACCTATATCTGTCTATGAGAATATACGTAATGTAAAATTTTCGACTTATTCCATATTTTGTTTTTATGTTTCCTTGTACATAATCATTGGGGAAACGAGTAAAATATTCTGATTTAGTATTCATGAAATTTCTCCTTTGTTTAATATTCTATATTTTGGTAATAAACCCTACGAGAGTTCGGGAAAGGCTACGTTCATGTACGTCAACTTTTTTGAGATGTGAATTTTGAGGCTACATCCGTGTACGTCAACTGAACTGAAAGAAGATATACAACAGTTTAAGAAGACAGACTATTACGAGTGGAATTTCGCATAGCTCAATTCTCACTCGTTGAATTACATTTTTTGTTGTGTTATGTCTTGTATGAAATAGTCTTTTTTAAATCTTATCTTATTGAATTAAATCTTATCTTCTATATATGTTATTCTCTGTTTAATCGGAGGTCTATCAAATAATGTTTCTCTTTTAAAGTTTTTGATTTGTTCTTCTGTTTGTAATCCATATTTAATCAGACTACTATCTATAAGTAATGTTAATGCGTCTCTTAATTGAGTATGATGTTCTATTGCGTCCATTGGATAACATTCATCTTTGAGTAAGTTATTTTCATAGCAATAATCTTCATGAATTTGATTTATGTCTACGTCATATGTATCCTCAAGTTCTTTATATATACTTGAATATAACTCACTTCTCGTGCAGTCAAAGTATTCCATAAGCATTTTGTATTTTGGAGCAATCTTCTTATACCATGCTGATGGATATCTTCTTGATGATAGATAACGATTAATTTGTGTTTGTTCTATCTTTTCTAATCTTTCAGTTATAGGTTGTAATGCAACGGTTATTGCATTTGAGATACTTTCAGCTAAGAATTCAGCGTTTATATCATTTGTAAACTTCTTATCTATGAACACCGATGCTAATACATCTGCACATTTGTCTTGATATAATTCTAATTTTGTTGCTAATTCTGGTTGAGTTTGTTTCATCTTTGATGTAATATTTATTTTGGCTAATGCAATAGGGAGTTTGCGTTGTGAAATGCAATAAGTATCTTGGTTATTTGAAAAGGAGTGGTCTTTTTTAATCACCCCTTCATTTTCATTCGTAGGGATATTAAAAATAGTAATACCTTTTGAGATTACAGAATCTTCAATCCATTTTTCACGTTTTCTACGGATTGAATCTTTCTTTTTAAATCCTATACCTTTCAGAACTGCATTGATAGAAGTATAAATTTCGCCGGTTGCGTTATCTTGAACTGCAATGAGTTCATCTCCATAAAAATCAAAATTTGTTGTTTCTAATGCTATGTTTTTCATAATATCATTCTCCTTTGTTTTCTTCTTGACACAATTCCATTGCAAGAGTGTCGAATATATTTTTCGTCACTGTATTATTCTCCGTTTGAAGATTAAGTTTTTGCATAATACCATCCAATGTCATAGTATACAAATCTCTGATTTCTTTGTAATGGTCTATCACATTTATCACATATGGGTTATTTTCCATACCGAATTCTGATTTATAGGCTTGTACATAGTCAGATAATTCTATATTATAGGTATCTTCAAATTCTTTTACGGTAATATGTATTGAGTCTTTCAGTTGCAAGTCCTGCCCATGTTCATTTGCAAATTGAGTGATAATGGCAAGTTTTTTGAATGTATTCGTTTTCCAACGGGAGTATTTCTTCTCAGGAGTCTGTTTCTTTGATGTGGATTCTTTTAGAGAAGATACATCTTCTTGTAGTTTAATTACTGTTTGAGTAAGAGTGGTGATTGCATCGGCTAATGGCTGAGTATTTTGTGATATATTTAACTCATTATGTCTATAACTTTCAATAATGTCCCATACCCAATCCATAAATTCGTTTGCACGTTTGCTATTAGACCAGCGACAAATTTCCATAATTCCTCTTTCGGTGTAATAATAAACTTGATGTCCATTTACCAAATTGGTAAATGACAAATTGTCAAGTCTATCAGGATGCCTTTTATGAATTTTTCCGATTGCTACCATAGGATCTGAATATTCCAATGCTTGTCCGATTTGTTCTCTTGTGAGAAGTATGTCGTCATTCATATTCCTGTAAAAGTTACAAGATAGGTCTCCAAAGTTTTCTGTTGTGATTAATTTTAAGTTGTTCATTTTAAATTCCTCCATATTGTTTTTTTATTCTACTTATATATTCTCTATAAGATGTTTGTAAATGTGTTGTATTTTATCATCAGATAAAATATTACATGGATTATTCATGGCTCTCATTATTTCCATAGTCATTAATAATTTCTTTGCAAAATCTGATGTAAGTTTATAATCGGTTCTTGGTTTTGGATTCTTTGGTTTGTTTCGTTCACTTTCTACTGTGAACGGGAAGTAATCAATATTTTTTTGTAGCAAATTTATTGTTTTTAATATTCCTTCTACACCAATCTGAAAAATGAGCTGGATGTAATTCCAAGAATGAATATAATTGGCTTGCTGTTGTCATTCCATTTTCATCAATTTTTAATGCAATTTCGATTGGTGTTTGTGTTGATGCGTCTACTTGATTATTGGTTGTTTTTAATTCTAAATTTTTCTTTCTCATAATTTTTGTCCTCTTTTTAATTTGTAATTTATTTTTTGGTTATATGTATATATTCTCTTTTGTTATTTTTCATTTTGTATAATGTTTTTTTGGATTAGGGAATAGTTCAAAAAAATTATTGACTATATTAACAATATCTATTGAGGATATTCTCCATTGAAATAAAAATGATGAATGATTTTAATTTTATGCACAAAAAAAGACACTCGAAAGTGTCTTATATTATAATATTATTGTTCTTTAATATTTTCAGCCATTAACCAATTAGATTCAGGTTTTGCAATAAGTCTTGCATCTGTATATGCCATTTGCATAGAAAGACAAGTTGTTGCTTGATAATATCCACTTTTCATTAAATCCAAAACTAAAGCTACATCAGGATTATCATCTTTTCCAAAACATAAAGGAACAAGAAGTTGTATTTTGTTTTGATAATAGTGGGGAACGGCTAATTTATAGTTTGCAATTACTTTTTGTATGGCGGTATCTATAACTCCTTTAAGAGTTTCAAGCGGACGTTCACTATTCTTTATTGAATTGGGCAATCTATTTGATGTGTCCAAATCGTCAAGAATATGTTTATAATTTTTATTGACCTTTAAATGCCAGTTAAATACAAGTCTTGATGGATCAGAAAAATAATCGGCTCTTTCAGGGAATTCTTCTACAATATCCAAAATTCCTAATTCATAAGTATCTTTAAATCCTTTAAAATACCATCTTGATGCCGCTGTCGATTCATTTCGGTTTAATTCACCGTATGCGTATATTGGCTCATAATAATGAGAAAATAGTCCAGTATTAAATACACAATATGAATCAGTCTCAATTATTTTATCTTCTTCTTGGAGTTTGTTAAATGTGTATTTTAAATAATTTTTTAAAATAGAATAGTCATCTTCATCTTCAAAACTCCATTTCTCAGGGAGGGCTTTTTCTGCAAGTTCTTTAATTTTTGCGTTGTAATCTCCCCAATACATATAATCGTAAATATCTATAGTTTCCATATCACAAACTTCTCCTTTATTATACTTTTTACATATTATATCATAATCGTCAGCATTTGAAAAGGATTTTTCTGTTTTTATTATGTGACTGATTTCAAATTGTGAAAAATGTTTTTGGTAATATTCTGCCCAATAATTGTTGATTAATAATTGAGGTTTGATATTTATGTAATTGTATAATTTATTTTCGGCGATTTCACGAATTTTGTTTCCGTGAGAAGTATTAATTATAATCGTGCCGGTATAGCCTGTTTTAGGGTTTGTAATTTGTATTTCATATTTATTCATGTAAAAGCCTCCTTGATTTTTGATTATATATGTATATTCTCTTTTTACACAACAAGATAAAGTATCAAAATTCATTTTTGTCAGATTTTCTTTGCAAATTTGACTGAGTTTCTTCCTATTTATATAGTGTTTTATATATGGGGGTAGGATGTATATTTATATTCTCTGTTTAGGTGATTGACATGGTCAAAGTTTGAAGAAATTAGTTGAATTTTATAATAAAATGTGATATAGTAAATTTAAAGCTATTAAAAAGGGTGTGTATTATGGATAAAAATAAGGATGTTATGAATAAAAAAGAATTGGATAACAAATCGCAAGAAAAGGAATACAATAAATTGCTAATTATGAAAAAACGATGTGAAGAAAGGAAATATATTCTTGAGGAAAAAAATAAAAAGAGAAATATTAAAAATAAATATAAAAAAGAACGATTAGAAAGCAAGCTAAAATTAAAAGAAGAAAAAGAACAAATCAGACATAAATATGGAAGTTTAAATTTTATGAATTCTTCACAAAATATTCCTTTATAGGGTTAGTGCTTATTTTGATAGGAATTATACTGTCATTAATATCAGATGAGTTTGTTTGGGAAATTATTTCAAATTTATCTTCGACAATAGGAGTAGCACTATTAGTTGGAAGTATTTTTGATTTTTCAAAAAATTCAGAGGCTTTTGTAGGTTTTGTATCCAAGATTTTAAAAGATATAATTGTATCTAAAAATTTTTTATCATCGTTAGCAGAAAAGGATAAAAAGGAAGCTTTAAAAATTATTTTGCAACCTTCTTATAAACAAATTGAACAATATTCTAATATAAATGAATATTTTAAGAAGAAAATAGATGATTCTATGGAAATGTTTGAAACTAATTTTAAAACTTGTTTAACTTTAATTGTAGAAGCAAAGAAAGATAGAAAGGGCAATGTGTATTGTGAAACTCTGTTCAGTTATATTGTGTATAAAGTCGGAGATAAATTTGAACCAATTAAAGTACATTATGAAAAAGATGGATCTAAAACCAAGGAAATAAAAATCATATATGAGGATGGTGAAATGACAATGAATGAGGAGGCAATTCAAAGTGAAACCACTAAAAATAGTTATATTTTTAAAATTCCCGAATCTCTAAACAATTATGATAAATTAACAATAAAAAGAAAGATAGAAGAACCAGGCTATGATCATTGGACAAATTTTATTTGGAAGTCGATTACTCCATATGAAGGTATAAAATGTTACCTTAAATGTTTTGATGGATTAACAATTAAAGAATATATAATGTTTGATAATGAAGATTACTATCAAATCGAATCTTCAGATGATAAAACAACATTAAATATAATTTCTACACGATGGTTAGAACGTGAAACTGGATTTTTTGTGACGATATCGGATACATCGTTTGAAAATAATAAAGATAAATGATGAATTTACAAAAGTATGTTTATAAATTATAATTAGGGAGAATATCTATAATAGAAATATTATGGAGGTTATAATTTATGGATAATTTTTTTGGTGAGTTTTTAAAGGCAATGGGCATTTTTGCATTAATAATTATTTTAATGTATTTTATAGCAAAATGGATATTAACTTAATGTTACATAATTAATATAAAGAAAAATGCGTCTGTTATGTAAAACTGAAAGACATTCTTTAATTAGAGTGTCTTTTTTTTATTTGTGTTAAAAATGTTGGTTCGGTGAAAGATGAGATGAGTTGGGTGGATTTGATATGATTTTTGCTTGAAATATAAGGGGTTTTGTGATGTGATAAAGGTTGGATTTTAAAATGTGAGATGAGTTGTTTTTGATAAAAGTAATGTGAGTTCGTTAAAGGGTAGTTTTTATTGGGGATTTTGTGATTGGGGAGGTTGAAAGAGAGGTGGAAGATGGTGAAAATAGGTGGTTTTAGAGAGGGTGGTGAATTTGAAATTAGATAGATTTTTGTTGGGAAATTCATCGAACTTGCCATCGAACGACTTACCGATTAGAGGTTGTTGGTTTGGGGAGAGGGGGAGTAGTGATTTTTGTAGGTGGGGGTTGAGAATTTTAGGTGTCGTGTGAATAGAACTGCTATGGTCGTTTTTCAGTAATGGATTCCTATTTCAAATGTAAATATACCCCCGTTTTAGCATATTCCAACACTAAAAAACAGTGTAATATAACTATATTACACTGTTTTAATTGTATTGTATTTGTATTTTTTTCTGAGCATCAACTGCCACCGCCGTAACTGTTTATTTTCTGTTGTGCCGTCAATAAAAAATTAAAAGTTTATTCGATGTTTTGGGTTCGTTTTATCGAATGTGATTTTTTGTTATCCTAAAAAATTTTAATTGTACAAAATCTAACATTAAATAATCTGTATAAACCATATCAACATAACAAATTCATATAAAAAACAGCCAAAATCAACACTGCAACATAATTAAATTAATTGTATAAAATCTAACTGCACCGCTCGGCATAATAAAACATCACATCGTATCAGTTATACAAAATCTAACTATTATATTATTCCGTTATTGTATATCGCCGCTCTGACTGTCAGTCATTATCAGAATCCATTAATCCCTTTTCTTGCAAATCCTTTTTAATCAAACTTATAATATATCCATTTTTTGATAATTCATTATCTACAACGTATTTATTAAAAATCTCATAATCTGCTTTATACATTTTAATTGTAACTTTTTTGCAGTTTTCGGCGTTCCATTTATTAATATATTCAATCTTTTTTCTCTTTTTTTCATCTTCCGTCATAAAAGATCAGTCCTTTTTTAAAGTATTTTAAAATATTTTATCAATCATTATCAATATAAAAATTTTTTTCGTCAAGGTCTTTTTTGATTAATGATTTTAAATATGAATTAGCACTCTGCCCGCTACATTCTAAAAATTGCTTTAAACGTTTTCCATCGGTTATATCAGTAGGATAATATTTGACGGCAAATAATATTGTTTTTGCGTTGTATCGTTTTTGTGCATCTGCATTATATGTACTTTTTTTCCCGGTATCCATTATTAAACCCTCCTTTTTTTATATTATAGTATATAAAAAATAATTTGTCAAACATCTAAAAAATAACACATCATATGTGCAATGTATACAAATAGCATAATAGATATACCTATTATATTATGCACTATTTAACTAACTAAAATAGATATATCTATTGACAAATAGATTAACCTATGCTATAATATATTTAAAGATAAGGGATAGGAAATAAACAAAAACCTATCTATTATCTAATAGTCAATAGACATATTGACAAAGTACTTTGATAATTGAATAAGGCTTTACACCTAAAAAAATATGTGTTATAATGTACATATGATAATATAACCGTAATTTTGAAAGGGTGATAGATATGACAACTGATGAAAAATTTGATTTGCTATTATCAAAACTTGATAAAGTAGACAATAGGCTTGTTGAAATGGATACAAGACTTAATGCAGTAGATACAAGACTTAATGCAATGGACAAGCGACTTGATAAAATCGAATCAAAACTTGATACATTAGAGCATAGCTCATATTTACTTGAAAATGATATAGCGCCAAAAGTACAAGTTTTGCTTGAACATCATACGGACTTAGCAAAAAATGTATTAGTTGCAAAAGGTATTGAAGAAAGAGTAGGTATGCTTGAATTTGAAGTAAAGGCAATTAAGGCAGTTATGAGCAAATCAGCTTAAAATCTAAAATAACATATAAAAATAAAAGGTGTAAAGTCTTATTGAATTATTAAAGGCTTTACACCTTTTTTAATTTGCACATTGACAACTTTATAAGGTAAAAGATATATTAATTTTCATCTGGTACATATTCAATAATATCGCCGGGTTGACATTCTAAAAGCTCACAAAGTAAATTCAAGTTAGTAATAGCATCTATACATTCATTATTACGATATTTTTGTATTGTTGCTTCACCTAAAATTTTATTTTTACGAAGTTTATAAGTTGAATATCCTTTATTTTTAAGGGTTGTTAATATATCTATTTTATATTTAATCATTATGTTCACCTCTTAAAAAGAGTATAACAAATATAAAATTGATTGTCAATATACACTCTTAAAAGGTGTACAAAGTACACAAAATAAACACTTCTGTTTTGTGTATAAAGTCAATAGACAAACACTTTTAAAAGGTGTATAATAATATTAAAGATAAGGAAGTAAAAACCTTATAAAGTCAATAGACTTATGAACCTTGACAATAAAATATAGGACTGTATCTATACATATACAAGGGAATTTTTTAAGCCGAAGTGCTCAAATGAAAAGCGGTTACTTTGTATAAATGAAAACGACTAAGGAGCAAGTTAGGAAGGTCAGGAGGTCTGAAACAAGTTTTTATTTTTTGACGATGCACTCAAAAAGTTTACAAATGCAACAAATAAATAAATGTAACATATTACAACAGCAGCAAATGCGATAATGTAATAATTTACATTTAACATACATCTGTTAATACTTTGTAAAATATCGGGTATTGCTCCGCATGTAAAGCCTGTTTTCAATGTTTTTAAGTGTATCAATGAGAAAATAAAAAGAGAATAGAACAAGGGAGATGTTAAAAATGAAGATAGAAAAAATAGATTTAAGATATTCTGATATTATTACAGATGTTATTGATAACGTCAATAATATTAGAATGAGAGTAGTTAAGTATAATAATAAATTGTATTACCATCAAATGTATAACGGTGAAGTAGTACAATGTTTTGAATTAAAGGCTGATAAGTAAAAAGAAAGGAAGTAATAACAATGCTAAAAATTTATATTGAGAATTTACATACTAACAAGGGCGGCTGGACGGGACTCCCGTCGCAAAAACTTGACACAATGCTTGAGGTACTTAATCCAAACGGCAACCATGATATGATTATATCTGACTTTGAAACAGATATTCAGGGCTTAAAAGTCGGAGAGTATGACGATATAGAGACACTTAATGACATCACGGAACAAATTGATGACTTGTCAGATGATGAACTTGTGGCACTTCAAGCATACCTTATTAACGGCTCAAGCCTTGACGAAGCTCTTGAAAAGGCAACGGACGGCGATTATACAATCTATTATAATTGCGACAATATGGAAGATGTTGCATATCAAGTTGTTAATGATTGCGGACTACTTGATGGAGTGCCTGAAGAAGTTAAAATATATTTTGACTATGAAGCATACGGGAGAGATATGGAGATTAATGGAACATTTATTCAAATTGATAATAGTTTTGTAGAATTATATTAATAAGGAGGGTTTTAATAATGACAACATATAATTTTAACTTATCAAATTATCACCTAAGCGAAAACACTTGTAGAATTGCAAATTTAAACTTTATAGAAGAAACCACGAACAGAAACGGCGAGTATATGTTACGTGGTCTTTGGGCATCAGATTTATGTTATCAATTTGCGAAGAAGTGTAAGTTTACTTTGGTTCAGGTGGACGGATACAGTGCTTATGCTTATTCAGATGAGCAAATGGCAATATTTACATATTGTGAAAGGGATATAACATTGACACCTTATACAAATAAAGAAGATTACGAAAAAGCAAAGGAGAATACAATTAAATTTTATAAAGAGGAGTATTAATATAAGAAGTTGTTTCGGCAACTATAAACAGGATTTTAAGCCGGAAGCGTTCAGGCGGTGCAATAGTGCCGCTTGAGGTAATCAAACAATGAAAGGAAGTATATAAAATGAAATTCAGTATAGAGAAAAAATATTGCATTATCCTTAATGTGATGTATGATTCGGAATTTGTAACAGTGAATGTTAAAGGTGAAACAATAGAGGAATTATATAAAAATTTTAATGCAATATATAAAAATCCGTATTGTATAAGCGTAAATGTGTTTTGTATAACAAAAAATAATAAAATAATTGCAGATTATAGACAGGATGAGAAACATATTCTTATAACAAGAGAAAACAGTTATAATTTAATATGGAGTGTTTTATTAAACGCAAGTTTGGAAGACACGACAGAGGAGGAATCTAAAAAGTATGTATTGCGTTTTTATCGTCTTGAATATCAAAGCAAAAAGGCACTTAAAAAGGATACAAAGCTACAACAAAAGATTGATAACTGGGTTAATGATGCGGACTATAACGCAATCAGGGAACAAAGCTATAATAGCAAGGAAGAAGCTATAGAAGAGCTTAGAAAGTATCATACATACATAACGCAAAGCCACGCTTTAAACAAAAGCAAACAGCATTATTATTATGTTAATGGAGTGGTACTATTTGAAGAAGGCAAAGAGGAGGATGTAATAATTGATTATTCACGCTTTTATATTGGTGCTTATGGCTCAAATAATATGCTACTTACTGACTATATGGGCAGTGTAAAAGATGCTTTTGATTACCTCCGAGAAATGTCAGACGCTTATATAACATTTGAATAATAACGAGGTAAAAGACGATGAAATCACTTAAAACATACTTAATAAGCTGTATTATTGACATATTCAATATATTTGATTATATTGAATCAAAAATGCAGTAACAGCACTATTAATAAATAGTTCAAGGGTACTATATAGAAATATATAGTGCCTTTTATAGTGTTTATTAATAGGACATTATAAATTATAAAGGAGGTTATAAAACTATGAGAAGTAGAGTATACAAGAGGAACAAACACGCACGAAAGGCAGATTTTAACGTCTGGCAGGCGGTAAGCATTGCGTTATTCATTGCGTTAATTTGTGCGATGAACACGTTATATAATGGCGATATAACAGTAAATATTTAAGAATTACGGAGGATTTTATTATGAATTACGGAACACTTGCAAAAATGAAAAAAGAGTTTGATACATATACAAATACTAATAAACAGCATATTATTTATAATTTTAATATGCTAAAAGCAGAAGGCTTGACAGATAGAGTCATAGAACAACTCAAAGAGGAAGTTTACAATAACGATGCCGCTATGCTTACAAATAGAGATTCCTATTTAAACAGAGCAGTTGATACTGTAAATAATTGTTTGTTATCTGTAAATATGTATTTTAAAGTTGTAAGCGTGTATAATGCAAAAACCGGTAAGCGACTTTACATTTACAAGGAAGTTATCGGATATGAAATAAGTAAATATTTATTTAATCGTAACGGAGTTATACCAAAAAACGCTTGTCACGATGAAGTCATTACAAAAGGAAGTATAAGGCATCCATATTATAACCGAGTAATAGAAGATGTTGAAATATAACAGTAAATATTTAAGAGTGAAAAGGAGATATAAAAAAATGATATACGATTACAACCACTACAACGATCCTAAAAAGGGCAATAAGCATATATACGCTTTTGGTGAGTGTTACGAAAGCATAGAGTATTGCGGATTTATACACGCAGATACAAAAAGACAGGCTCAAACTGTACTTGACGCACATAACAGAAAATGGGATGATTATGGCTGTATATTGTTAGACTATACAGAGGAAGAATGTAAGGCAGAGATTGAGCGGAGAGCGAAAAAGAAAGGAAAGGAAAAGTTATGTATATAGCAATAACACAACACGAAAAAATGACGGCTTATAAGGCTTTGAGGCTGGCAGGAATTGAGCCGACAGAAGCAAATATGAACAGATACATAGAATGCGAGTATCTCTCTTTTGAGGTAAAAGCAGATGGGAAATATTACTGTTGTTACAATGACGGATTACAGAGTATATCCGTTGAAGTATCAACTTTGAAAGCAATTTAATTATAATATTGAAATAAGAAAAGGAGAATAAAATCATGTGCAGAAGTTTTGAAGTTATAAGTGGAAAGAAAAACAAAGGGGATAAAGGACTATTAAAGGGATTAACTAAAATGTATCGTGACGCAAAATATAGTGTTGCGATTATTCCGATACCGGTTGAACTGTTGGAGATTGATACAAGGTATCAAACGGAGGTTAGAACGGATAGAAGCTTAATGTACCTTGTTAATAATTGGGATGAAAATAAATTATTGCCTTTAATCGGTGTTCCGCACTGGGAAGAAGGCAAAGTATACCTTGTAGACGGTTACGGTCGATGGGTAGCAAGTCAGATGGTAGACAAAGAAAAATACACCGATTTACAAGTGTTGCTAATTCTCAATGCACCAAACAACGCAGAGGAACGGCTTGAATTTGAAGCCGAGATGTATGCTTATCAAAATAAACAAGTTGCAAGAATGACGGCGATCCAAAAGCATGGTGCGATGGTTGTATTACACGACAAAGCAACAGAACGACTTGAAAAGCTAAAAGAAAAGTATGGATTTGAGTATGCGTCTTGTAAGGGCAATAGAAGTGCATCTGTTTTGGGTTCATATTCTGTCACACTTAATATATGCAATATTGACGATGGCAAAGCGGCAGAATTTATATTTGACATCTGCAAGGGTGCAGGATTTGACCGTAAACCAAACGGATATTCAACAGGTGTAATGAAGGTTTTACTGGATATGTACAAGCTATATCCTGAAAATAGAGATAAAGTGCAGAAGTATCTTATTAAGGAACTCAGAAAGATTACACCGTTATTGTTAAAGGCAAGAGGTGTTGCAAAGTATCCATTTTTAGATTATAGACTTGCTATGTCTTTATATGTTGAAGATATGATCGTTGACAACTTAGGACTTGATCAAGCAAGAGAAGTTAAAGAAAATAGTACAAAACTTGTAATGATTAAAAAACGTAAAAATATTGCGTAAATGAACGGAGGAATAATATATGAGTATTTCGCAGATGGACTTGAAGCAAAAAGTCCGAGATTATATAAAGAGGGTTGGTATTCCAAAAACGACTTTTTGTAGCCGTATAGGTATCTCACCGAGCTACTTGTATAAATGGTTTAAAGGTGAAAAAGAGTTTTCGGATAGTTTGGTAAGTCGTATAAATGATTACATAGACAAATTTTAGGAGTGAGGAAGGTGTTATATATGAGAACTTTGGAACATAGAGGACAGAAGGTAATCTGTCAATACATAAATGATAGTTTTTGTCATGTTTTAATGGAGAAAAATATTAAGCATGATATTTTACCGATATTCAGTGAAAAGTATATTATTTATAAATATGCGATTGACGGTGTTGTAAAATATGCAATGGAAGACTTAAAAGGTAGCTATGTTTATATCGTATTACAAGTGCCGGAGGACGGCTGGGATGCTTTATATAACACTGTATTACATGGAGAGAATAAAACGTCAAGACTTAAAATGTGTATTAATCATATATGCACTATAATCGACAACGAAATAAAGGATGTGACACTTGCAGAAGGAACTTCATTGTTTGAAATTATGGCTTATCCACAAAGAGAGTATACATCAAAAGAGTGGCAGAGAATAGCTTTATATTTGATTACTTGCGGTTATTGCAAAGAGAATATAGAAGTCGATACTGACGGAGTTGATCCTAAATGGATAGAAAAAATTAAGGAGTATATAAGAGTATGAGTATATCAGATGCAATGTACAACAATATGTTAGAGGAGAAGAGACAAGCAGTTTTAAGAAGCGAATATAAAAGTATAAGAGCTTGTCCTCTAAAAGAAGTTAATGGACGTGTTGACAATTACACAGAGGAGCAAGCTAAAACATTGCTGAAAATGATGATATTTGACAGAAGATAAGAATTGAACGGAGGATTAAAATGTTAGAAAAGTTAATTGATAAAGCTAAGAACGCAATGAAAGAAGCTTTAGTATATGCAGAAAAGATTACAGATGGTCGCACTATGTCAGAAAAGACAAATATACTCAATGCAAACTATTATATGGCTCAATTCCATGCCTATTTGGAGTTGATAGAGGATATTGACTTAGATACATTTGTAAAACTTGATGAAGAAACAATGAAAGACGGAGATAGAGTATTGGAACGTATCGGCAGATTGTATTAATTGAAACGACAATTTCAGACGATTAAGAGAAAGGCGGTTAATATTATGAACACAGACAAATTAGAACAATATCTTGACGAATTATCGGACGGAACGGATTTTTCATTTGGAATATCAGAAGCAACAGATGAAACGATTGAGTTGTATATGCAAGGCGACAATCCTTGTTGTGAAGATTGGTGTATTGAATTTACAATAGACAATCCAACGACAAAGAAAGAATTAATTGAAATTTTGGCGGACGAGATATTGGAACTCTATGAGGGTTTTGATATAGAAGAAGAAACATATGTTATGTTGGAGGCAAAGAGAAATGGGGTTTCGGGAGTGCCTGATGTGGTTGCCCTTGTACATAATGAAGAATATAAAGAGAACGCATTAAAAGAATTTGCGGAAAAGTTACGAAATTTGTACAATAATTTAGACAAAGAGGAAACAGATACAATGAATAAGGAACAATTTTTTGAGTATATTCAAGAAAATTTCAACATTGACGGTGCAAGTCAAAGATTAATTTGGAATATCCTTAGTTACATAGAAGCAAATTATCCTGAAGAAAATGAACAGTATAATGCGTTGGTTTCATTACTTGATGGTACTATTGGATTGGAAGATAGAGAATTGAAAAAAGTGTATATGTAGATTGGAGTGATTATAATGGAATTGCATTTATATTATCTTGATAGGAAATGGACGAAACGTAGAGATTGTGGTCATCATTATAATCTTGTTGTCGATTTAGACAACAAAACATACAAGATATATGTCAGTCCTTTTTATGGGTATGAACGCTCAAACGATATAGAGGTCAAAAGAAAATCGGATATTATAGATTATATTGAATATTTAAAAGAGAATGGGTTTGTAGATACTGATGAGATTTATTGTGGATAAAATAAGAAATTTATAAAAAGATAGGAGGTATATGTTGTGAATTATACCATAGATGAAGTCAAAAATATTTTAGCAAGTAAAAAGTCGCAAATATGCAATTTAGGTATATCGCATACGGTTTTAACAGTAATACAAGATTTATTAGAATATCAGACACCTAAAAATCCATTGCCAAATGGAACGCATAAAGGCTTTAATAATTACTGTTGTCCGTCTTGTAAGCGTCCATTATCTGCAATGTGTGAAGATTTTCAAATGCCATATTGTGAAAATTGTGGTCAGAAAATAAATTGGAATATGAAACGATGATTTGATTAAGGAGGAAAAGAATGTGTTATTTTTAAGAGAGCTTATTCAACAAAATGGACATAAACTTGTGCGATATAACGAAGCAATTGCAGGACATATTTATATGAGTGTTTTTAATTATAGTGAAAAACATGGTGGAACATTCGATAGTTTTAAGTATTATAACGATTACGTTGTTGATATAACAAAATAAGAACGATGATTTGGATAGGAGTGATTATAATGAAATGTAATTATATTGAATATCACAGATTAACAGATCAGATGTTTTCTGGCGTTGCACAAACAGATACACACTTAAATCAGTATACGGAGATTTTAAGACAGTATCTTATAAATGGTGGTGCAGCAAACACAATGTTGAAACTTGGTATTGGAATACAAGTCACAACTAAAAGATTTATGTTATTACCTAAGGAAGTTGTTATGAGAAGATTTATATGGCTCAAGGGTAGTAGAAAGGGAGAATTATTAGATAGAAATGAAATAGAAGCAATTGGAATGTTTCTTCCGGGTGGTGCTTTATATGGAAAAGAAGATAATTACATATGGGATTGAATCAACGATTTTATTTTGAAAGTGAGGTAAATTATTATGAAGCAGATTATTAAACTTATTGATATAGACGTTGATGGTTGTGGTACAAATATAGAAACAATGATTCAGGTTGAAGGTAAACAGGAATTAACAAACGGAATTATTCAGAGAGTGAAAGAAGCTATTAATAAACACAAAAAGGAAAACTGTGGAGAATATGACACGGATAGTATTACTGATGCGGTGTGTGAACATTTAGAGTCAGAGGGGTATATGTGCGATTATGTTTCAGCAGATGTGACTATTGAATTTTAATGAATCGGAAAATTCAAAGAGGTGAGGAATATGAGTAGCGATGAATTAATTACATTAATGGAACTTTTACAAAAATACGAGGAAGAAGATGTAGAACCATTACTCAAACAAGAACCGAAAACTAAGTTTGAGTTCAGAGTTTTTCTTAGTGCAAATCAACATAAAAAAGTTATAAATGAGATTTGTGAATGTATTACATATGATTTATAATATGACGATAAGGACAATTTATGGAAGTAAATAATATGAAAAAATATGCAGTTATAGTTAGTGAGATTGACACTGATATGTGTGCTCCGGAAAGTGAAGTTTATTTATTTGATACGTATGAACAAGCTTATGAATATTTTAAATCAATCTGGGAGTATTATTATGATCTTGCAGTTAAAGATAAACGTTGCAACGGAGGTTTTTGTTGGAAAGATTATGCACAACTTAAGTGGGGTTGTGATAAGAGAACTTTTGAAGTAGTAAGTGTGACTGAACCGATAAAGTTTGATTAAAGAGATTATAATCAAAAGATAAGAGAAGGAATTAAAGATAGTGATTGGACTTTATATAGGAAAGAAATCAACAATGGGATTTAAAACTAATCGCCGGTATGATGTATATTCTAAAATAGAAATAGTCAAACGAGGCGGTATAGTTTTTGGAGATACAATTCCTTGCATATGTATTTATGATAAGAATAGCACGTTGTGGTGTCCTTATCAATCGTTAGAAAAAGTATTGGAAAACTGGAAGTTTGAAGGATAGATTGGAGATAAAGAGAATGAATACTTGGATAAGAACTGATGTAGAAATGCCAGCAGAGGGGGCTGCTTGTTTAATTACGGTGAATGGCACAATAGCTTTAACCCGTTATACGGAGGGAGGGTTTCAGAATTTTGAAAATGACATTGACCATTATCATGACGTGACGGCTTGGCAGTATGTAGATACACCATATGAGGACGAAACAAGTAAATATAAAAAGGCTATTAATTACCTTTTAAATAAGTTCCAAAATTGCAGAGAATACATTGATGAAGATGATAACTTTTATCTTTTAGGCGGTTGGGATAACGACAGAGTTTTTGTAATAAAGCCGAGAAGTATAGAAGATATTGACTGTATTAATACAATTAATAGTGTTGTAAACGGTCTAAACGCTTTAAGCTATGAAAATATCGGTGAAACATATGTTTTAATCTTTGGCTCTGACACTTACGGTGTAGAGTTAGAGAAATACGATTATGTGACATTAAGTAGAATGAGCGAGGTATTAGCAAACAACACTCGAAGAATTATGGAAATTGTAACGGCTATAAATAAAGAAGAAATAAAAAAGGAGGAAGATTAATATGAGCAGAATATTTGAAGTACCAACAAAACCATGGGATGATTATAAATTATATAATCGACAAACTATTACTATTAATCCGGGAGTGACCGTGCTGACCGGTTGCAATGGAACTGGAAAAAGCACATTAATGAGACTTATGAAGGAACAGCTCGAAAGGGAAGGAATACCAGTGTATCTATATGATAATTTCATTGATGGTGGTAGGACTTCTATGCAAATGATGCTACATAGTGGAAAAATAAAAGAACTTATAACAATGGCTTGTTCTTCAGAAGGTGAAAAAACAAATCAAAACATAGGTCAAACAGCCGTACACTTAGGTGATTTTGTACGAAAGAACTCTAATCATGATGAGTTGTGGATAATGTTTGATGCAATAGATAGTGGATACAGTATTGATAATATTGTAGAACTGAAAAGGGATTTGTTGCAAACAATTCTAAAAGATTGTGCAAACCGTAACCAAACTGTTTATATTATAATTTCTGCAAATTCATATGAAATGGCAGCCGGTGAAAGCTGCTTAGACGTGTGGAGTGGAGATTATATATTATTTGATAATTATGATGAGTATAAGAAGTACATTATAAAAACACGTACAAGAAAAGATAAAAGATATATATGACGAAAGTCGGATTTCAAGGAGGTAGCAAAATGTATAGGGTGGAATGGATAGATAGTGAAGGAGATATACGAACGATTAAAGGATTCAAAACAAATGTAGAAGCAAGGGAATATATTAATCAAATGAGTAAATACTTTGATAAATTTGCATATCCAGAAGTGTTTTGGGATAATGAATAGAGGAGGACTAAGAAATGAAAATAAATATAATATATAAATTATACCATGACGGTGATTTTCGTATAGAAAATCCAGAAGAAATTAATTGTCAGAAAATTAATGATTGGGAAATTTGTTCCAAGCAGTCAAACTTGTAGTTGCTGTGGTTTTATCAATGCAGAGACTAAAGATTTATCAGTAAGAGAATGGACATGCCCTAAGTGTGGTGTTCATCACGATAGGGACATCAATGCTGCTAAGAATATTCTTAATGAAGGATTGAGACTGTTAGAGAAAACAGTTTAGTAATATATAAGTACGGTAGGAACTATCGGAACTTACGCTTGTGGAGTTAGTAGGTTACGACGACGTTGAAGCAAGAAGCCATGAAGTCTTTAGCTTCGTGGTGGTTCACAGCAAGGTTTCAAGTCCTTTATATGGGGCATAAAAGGGTGTAAAATGTATATGTAATAAAAATATCACAGAAATTTGTTTAAAAATAGCAAATGGTGGTATATATTAAATGAAAGGTAAATATAGAAAGAGGAGGGATTAATCATGATGGATTTAATGGAAAGCTTTGGTGTTGGGCTATTAGTATGTTTGGGGATAGGTCTTGCATATTTTGTGATTAAAATTATACCATACTTACTATTTGGATTTGATGATACAGATGATAACAAATAATTCACAATGTAAATAAAGAAAGGAAGTAATTTGAAATGGAACTTTTATTAACAATAGGTATGATAATCGGAGCATATATCTTATGTCATCTTGACGGATGGAGATCGGATAATCGAACGACTCCTCCGGGATATGAACATGATTATAACAAGGCAAATTATGACCTTGTTACAAAGGGAAAACAGTATTATTATCAACAGCATTTACAAGGCAAATATGATAAAAAGATAGACGATAAAAACAAACATTGATATATTTTACACTAAGAAGATACTTGCTATAATGAGTATCTTCTTTTTGTGTATGGAGAATATGTTATTGAGGACGGTGAAGTTTATGTGTTATAAGATTGAAGCTCAAAAGAAGTTGGAGGTAAAGTTAAATGAAAAGCTACAAGATGTTCCCAATATCATTAAGGACTTTTTGATAACTTTTAAAAGTAGTCGGACAAAAAATGTTAATTGGTCTTGTATCAAAGATATGTTTGAATTTTTTTTGAAAAACGATATAATACAGAAGGATAGCGTATCAAATATTGATGTGGATGATTTAAAAAAAATATTGCCGATAGACATAATAAAATACTTGAATGGTCTAACATACACCCATAAGATGTCAAGTATTAGAACGCAAAAAGCGATTATCAGTAGCTTTTGGACATACTTAGAAGCGAGTGGAATATGTGAAAATAATATTGTTTATAAAATACCAAAAAAACTATATAGAGTAGAAAAATCAAATGTAGATACGAATGTAAAAATTCCAACACAAGAAGAACTCATTGCTTTTGAAAAAAATGTCAAAGATATTCCTAATGAATTTACAGAATTTAGAAATCTGACAATCATTAAGTTGTTCTGTGGAAGTGGTATTCGTTCAGAAGAATTAATTGGCTTAGATATGAAAGATGTTTTTTTGCAAGAAGAATCCCCTTATATTATGGTGTGGGGCAAGGGGAATAAGGAAGTACAGGATAGAGTACCTTTGTCTTATGAGGCAACAGACTACTTGACTGAATATTTTGAGTATCGTAAGTTATTCATTGAAGAAAAGAAGGAACAAAATAAAAGCATTGATGAAACACCTGTCTTTATCTCAAACAAATGTGAAAGAATAAGTAAGGGGGCTATTGATGACTTTTTTAAACGATATAGCAATGATATGATTACTCCACATATGTTACGGCATTGGTGTGGGTCGCATTTATACGAAGATACTAAAAATATTAAATTAGTACAAAGGGTGCTAAGGCACAAAAATATAGCTGTGACAGCTGAAAACTATGTTCATGTTTCAGATGATGAAGTAGATTCGGCAGTCAAGATGTTGCGTACAGACAGACAAAATGTTGGACAATCTAATCAATTAAATCTTGAGGACAAAATCTTAACTATTTTTAGGGCGAAGATTATGCCGAATTTGTTGAGTATGTTAATCAATAGCGAGGAATGTTCAGAGGAAAATTTTGATGATAAGATTATGAATGTCATTCAACAACAATTCACAGGGTTAATGTAATGATGTATTTAGCCGTTGACTATTTAACATCAATATGGTAAAATAAAGGAAAGGTGAACTACCACATACTTTTATGGTGTGTGGTTTTACGACGAATCAATTTATAAACTGTATGAGTGTGATAGAGAGATATTACAAGAACTTATAGGGTTTGTTGACACAATAATAAAAAGAGAAATAGAGAAGGGAGTGCATTAAGCTTTAAAACTTGCTAAAGTTAAATTATTAGTTTCGACAGAAGAGTAGAGGATTATATATGAATGATTATTTTAAAGGAGTTATATATGCAACTGGTTATATAGCAAATGAAAACAATAGGAGATATTTAGTTGTTAGGAATTTAGATCAATGGTATCCTGCTCTAATAGGAGCAATATCTTCTTATAAAGTTTATGAATCGAAATCACAAGTGAAACGAGATGGTAGACCCCAATGGGTTATAAAAGCAAAAGAGATTACTCGAATACCTAACTTAAACGAAGTTATTAATATTAAAGATTTTGCAAGAGCATATATAGAATTACATTCAGTTTTAGATATCCGAATAGACAGGAGAAATCATAATAAGCCTAATCTACGATTAAGGCTTAGAGTGTATGGACAAAATAAAATTTTAGCATTTTTAAATGAACACTTGCCCTCCAAGCCTAAAAAAATACAACATATAATCAATAGAAATAATGGTGAAACTTGTGGACTGTATTACCAATCCGCTAAAGAAATTGTGCAAATTTTTAGATGGATTGATGGAGATTTAAAGAATATAAAGGTATGGGACAAATGGGAAGATATAATAAATAAATTTAAGAAAGGTGTGAAATAATAATGTATACAGTAGAAAATTTAGAGGCGATGGGTAGTGTATATGCCCAATTAACTCAGCTAAAAGGATTTAATGATCCGTTCCAGGCACAATGTGATATGTTTCCTATGAGAAGTATCACAACAATGATTAAACGAACTATGCCTTATATATCCGATGAATTAAATCAGGAAATTGGTAAACTAATGGATATGTTGGACGTTGATGAAATGGACGAACTTATAAATAAACCAGTTTCAATGGAACTGCGAATGAACTTTTGGAAAGGATATAATAAGAAAGTTTGATTGTTTTGCGAAAGGAAATGGTATTATGAAGAAAAGACTGTTATATTGACGAAAAATATCTTCTTTGGTATAATAGATATATTATATTGTAAGGGAGATAATCAAATGTTCAATAATGAACAAGATTTTGAAGAATGGAGAGTCGATTGCTTAAACAAGGCAAAAGAAATTCTCACTATGGACAAAGAAAAAGAAAATAATCGGAGTAAAAAAATAGAGACGACAGCGAATTGACTGTCGCCTTTATTTTTTTGTGTAATTCAATTTGATAATATTAATGCGAATGATACTATGTCAAGTATCACCGTAAGAATACAGACAGAAATCATTATATTAAAAATCATTTTTGGTTTAATTAATTTGTTATGTAAATAATTCCAATATTCTTCTGCGTAAGCTATTGGAATTTCTGCAAATAAGGATAAATCTTTAGCATTTTTTAAATATGTAGGCAACTTGTTTTTTGGTGCGATTAAAAGACAAGCCATTAAATTTGCTTCTTGTTCTTCTTGTAGAGAATCGGAAGTATGTCCCAACACATAATGAGCAATCTCGTGGAATATGTAGAAACGCCAATACATAGACGTTTCATCAAAGTAAATTATATATGAAGGCACTTTACCTGATTCCTTGTAAAGAATAGCAGGAGTGGAGATTAACGGATTGGTACCGGCAAAATCTTCTACTGCTTGAGATCTTACTTTAAAAGATATTTGTAATTGAGTGCATAGTAAAAATGGATTACAAGGGAAACTTGTAAACTGTTTTGTATAGATTTGTGCAATATCCAATAATTGTTTAAAACTTCTCATCTTCGACACCTATTATTGGCAAGTGAGCCAACCCTTTCATATAGATTAATGCAAATTGTTTTGATTTTGAGTCTAAGAGATTCCACAATGACAGAACGTCTTGTTGTTCAGAAAACAAGACATTATTATCCGCATTATTTTCAATTCCTGCAAAGAATTGAGAAAGGGAAATATTTAGACCATTACAGATTTTCATTAAATTATATATCGTCGGGACGTGTCTATGTTTAATCATATTATTGAGTGACGAATAAGGCATATCAGACATTTTTGCAAGTTTATATATAGACAGGTTTCGTTGCTTACAAATCTCCACAATGTGCTGGTTGACTATAAATTCATCCATAGAAATCTATTCCTTTACTAATAAGATTATATCTTATTGTGCCCAAAAAACGTAGATGTATTCTATGGCAATAATAGTGTTGAGTTTGGTAGTAAAAGAGTCACTACGCATGGTTACAAATAAAAAAAGCAATCCATTGAGGTTGCTTTTTAATATTGTTCAATCGCATTTTGAATTAAATCTAATATTGCATCAGGAATATTTTTTTCAGCGATTTGCTTTAACAAATTTTCTTTTTTTGCGGAGATATGTTCTCCGCCATACGCAAGGTAATTTTTATCTGATGGGTTGATTTTTAGAAGTTCATTTGGTGTCATATCAAAAACTCTACATAAAGATATGATGTTAGATAATTTTAAGTCGGTTATCGTTCCGTTTTCCCATTTGCTAATTGTACTTTTACCAACATTAATCAATTCGCCCAACTCGTCTAAAGATAGGTTTTGTGATAATCGTTTGTCTTTTATTATATTTCCGATATTTGACATAACAGTTCTCCTATGTTACAAAATTATTACAAAAGCAAAAAAGCCATTGACAATAGAAAATGACTATGTTAATATATGTGTGTCTTTAAAGAAACAGAACAAAATAAATGTGTCTTTAAAGAAATGTGATACTATTATATTTCGGTATCTTTAATGATTTTTCTCACTAATCCAAATATTCGGACACGAGTAACATCTTCGCCCTCAAAACGTCTTGGGGAATACATTGGATTTAAACTTTGCAGTTCAATCCAATTTGTACCGTACATTACTCGTTTGATGACACCATTATCATCATCAATTAAAGCAACGGCATAACTACCACTGTCAACGGATTGTTGATAGCGGACAAGTGCAAGGTCTCCTTCTTCAAACTTGGGGATCATACTGTCGCCCTTGACACGAAGTAATACGTGTGGTTCATTGCCACTTAACCAATTAAGGGGGACGTATTGTGTGCCAATTATTTCATTGTCGGCATATTTACCATAGCCTGCCGAAACTTCGCCTAAGATAGGGAGTTCAATCATTTGATTATTATTTTGTGGCTCGTCAAGTAAATATTCAACGGAAACGTTAAAATAGTTTGCAATGATTTCTATTTTTTCACGAGAAACGGATTTCTTGTTGGACATTTGATTGATGTAATTGACACCCAAACCACATTCTTTGCACAATTTACCGATAGAAATATTGTTGTCCTTTGCAAGTTGTTTTATTCTGCTTGCAATCATTTGTGGATTTTGCATAAATTACACCTCCGTTTTTTGTAGAATACCACAATATCACGCCGAAAACGTGAAAATAAGTTGACATTCACGTTAAAGCGTGATAATATGGTTTTGTTGATTTTTAAAAACAGAATATTTCTAATTAATCTAATATCCCCATATTAAATTAATTTACCCTTTTTGAAATGTGTTCCCCAACACGTTTATTTCATAATGGATAAAAGAAATATCCTTGCTTTTTATGTGTTTATTATAGCACATTATTAGGGAAATGTCAATCATATTGGCGTAAATTTTGTAAAGAAAATGTAATAAAAGAAAAGAAATTGTAACAAGAAAGGGAGTGATGAAACTATGATTTCAAAGGAATTTCTACACTATATATAGTTAGTATTTTAAATGCGAATACAATATATAGTGGGTGAAAATAAGGAGAAAGTAGGTGAAGTTATGATTTCAATAATTCAAAAACCAGCCGGATTTAAGATAAGACGAAAGGGAGATGTTGAGACATTTAAAAATGTTTGTTTGTGTAATGGTTCAAAGTACATAATTAAAATCAATCCGAATTATATCTTCATGTTAGAGAAAACGGAGAATAATATAACAGGAACTATTAAACAAGGTGATTTATTCAATATTTTCAATCCTGAAATTCAGATTGATGTGGATGAATGGGTTTGGAAATTGCGAAAATATATTAATAAAAAATATTTTTCGTAGAGAATATTATACTGAGCGTTGAAATGAAACACTCGCCTATACGGGTTATACTTTTCCGAGCGGAAAGACAAAAAAGTAGTTTTGCTATGTATATGATAAAAGGGAAAGGATGTGAAATGTATGTATCTAATTGGCTTGGCTATAACAGGTGTCGGCATTGGTATAGTGTTGGCATGTAAACTGCAAGATTATTAGTGGAGAATAATCATAGAAATTGAGACAAGGAGTGTATAGAGTGAACGATAAAGAAAAAGAAGGTTTAATAAGTCAATATTGTGGTAATAAAATGAAACAATTGAGAGAAATTTGCGATCCGATTATTCGATTAATGAATGTTCCGTTGTCAGAATATGATGATTTATATTCCGATGCGATGAATGTTGTATTGGAAAGTGTTGAAAATTTTAATCAAGAACGCAATTGTTCATTCAAGACATTTCTTATTGGCAATATCAAACGTTCGTTTCAAGATTGGTTGCGAGATAGGCATCGTTGGAAAAGGTGTAATCTTGAAACTGATGAACGTGGTAATTTGAAGAAGAATGAACGAGGACAAACTATTTCAATTCCCAATGTGTCATTAGATGTGAAAACGGAAGACGGAATTGACTTAGCAGAAAAGATAGCATGTGTGGAGAATAATAATGATGAGGAAGAATTATCTCCACAAATGGAGGAATATCTAAATGGGCTATCAAAAGTCCAAAGAAAGATACTATTCCTTTTATCAGACGGATACACAAAAGACGAAATTATAAGTATGCTCAAAATTGACAATTTCTTGTACAACGACAGCATGATGGCAATTAAAAATGAAAAAAATAAACGAAAAATACAAATGCTTATTAGGAGGTAAATAAAATGGACGAATATAGAATTGAAAGAGACGTAGTGGGGCAGTATTTGGAAGATGTGCAGACTCAAACCATAGAACCCGAACCTAATGTTCAACGTGATTTTTGTTGGACAAAAGAGGCTTTAAATGGGTTGGTGGCATCTGCGGTAAGTGGAACAACTTATATTCCTAACTTAATACTTTCAGAGGTGAAATCTGATAATAATATAAAATCTACATATATTGTTGACGGTGGACAAAGAACAGAAGCATTAAGAAGATTTAGATATGATGGATATAGAGTTACAAATGAAATACGTGAGCCTATAGTTAAATATAATAGGAAAAAACATGATGAAGATGGTCATATTGTTTACAATGAATACGGCGAGGTCATTTGGGAAAGTGTGGAATATGATTTGAGAGGCAAAACATACGAAGACCTTCCAAAGGAACTAAAAAGACAATTTAACAGGACTCAATTAACGGTTACGATTTATCCAAATTGTACTCTTGAAGAATCAGCTATTCTTGTTAATATTTATAATAATCACACAGCTATGAATACTTCACAAAAAGCACTTACATATATTGAAAACTTTGCAAAAGAAATCAGAAGAATAAAAAATACAAGTGAATTTTTAAAGGATTGCACAATGCTGACTGAAGACCATAAGAAAAGAGGCTTTTGGGAACGAGTGATTTCTGAATGCGTTATGGGAGTTTATCATTTTAATGAATGGAAAAACAATCCTAAAAAAATGTGCGATTACCTCAACGACCATTCTTCCATAAAAGAATATCAACAAATCGAAAATTATTTTAAACGTATTGCACCATTTTCAGACAAACTTGAAAATAAAAAGGTAGCCAACCTGTTTAAACTGAAAGATATATTGGTGTGGGTAATGGCATTTGATAAATTTACCGAACTTGGTATGGACGATGAGAGTTTTGGCGAGTTTTTGAATTCGTTTGATGATATGAAAAACAAAGAGGTAAATGGTGTTACTTGGGAAAAATTAGACGAAAATAGAAATACGAAAAACAAGAAACTTATTAAACATAAAGTAGAACATATATTGTATTTAATGAAAGAATTTTTGGGTATTGAAGATAATGATGCATTGTCAAATGAAGAAAATGTTGAAAGTGATGTTTGCGACAATACTCAAAACAGTGTACAGAAAATAGAGAATAATATATTAGAAGGAATTGAGCAAGAAGATATAGAATTTTACGAAACAATGATTGAGGATGTGTTGCCAAGTAATTCCGAACTGGCACAAAAAGCACATGACGAATTAGTTAAGCTGATAGATTATTCTTGTGAAAAAGATTATGATATGGCGTTAGAAAAATGGTTAAAAACGATAGACGAAAGTGTATTAATTTCGAACAATAAAACAGAGAACTATAATAATATGAAGAAACTTTTCATTGAGTATATGCTTAATCAAGAAAAGAATGTGGCGTAAAGGAGAGTGATACAAATGATATTTATAACAGGAGACACGCATGGAGATTGGAAAAATCGGTTTAAATCTGAATGTTTTCCGATAGGACAAAGTTTAAATCGAAGTGATTATGTCATTGTGTGTGGGGACTTTGGTTATTGGCACGATACGGATATTGAAAGAAATAACCTTGATTGGCTTGAAAGTCAACCATGGACTACATTATTTGTAGACGGAAACCATAGTAACTTTGACCGACTAAAGAAATTGTCGGTTGAAGAATGGAACGGAGGAAAAGTACATAAAATCCGTCCACATATAATTCACTTGATGAGAGGACAAGTGTTTACTATTGATGGTAAAACGTTCTTTACATTTGGTGGAGCACAATCTCATGATATACGAGATGGTATATTAGAAACTGATGACCCGAGAATTGCGGAATGGCAATATGATTATTGCAAAATGTTTCGTATAAACCACATATCTTGGTGGCAAGAAGAATTGCCTTCCCAAAAGGAAATGGACGAAGGTATTGAAAATTTAGTTAAATACGGTAATAAGGTGGATTATATTATAACACATTGCCCACCAACAAAGACTTTAGATGTAATGAATATGAGTAGAGGTTTCTTTGATAAATTGAAATCGGATAGATTAACAAATTATCTTCAAGAAATTCAACAAGATGTCCAATATAGTAATTGGTATTGTGGACATATGCACGAGAATAATCGTTACAAAGATGATATAACTGTTTTGTATCATAACATTATAGAGATTGGTGGCGATGCTCAATGATATATGTAATCACGAATGGAGAACAATACATTAGAACCAATCCAAATGGACGATTGGCATGGTCGGGTAATCCGACTTTAGCCAACTCGTTTGAGACCTTCCCAGCTGCATTGGGTTTCTTAAAGACCAAAAGAGTACAAAATTTCTTGAAAGGAAGTTCAAAACGAAGTCGTGTAGTTGAATTGACGGATGGATATGTACCAATTGAGAAACCAGAGGATTGTGGTGAAGAAAATTTAAATGATGTTGATGATATCAAATCTATGGATATAGACAGATTGTTAAAGACACCTCATTTACCAGATGAATATAATCCATATACTTACTATGGAGATGTTGAATTGGATTTGGAGAATATAGCGAATGTATTGCAATCAGCAAACAAAATACTTTCAAATTTAGACAGATATTATGAAAGTATAAAATATCTTGAAAGAGAAATGGATTTAAGAATCTTTGATGTTAGACATACTCTTGTAGAGGATGAAACAAAATTGAGCGGTGTTGCGATGCAACGTGGAGGATATTATGGACAGCAAGTAGATCGATATAGAAAAAAGATTAAACGAAATAGACTTATCCTTGAGCTAATTAAAGATGATATAAACAAACTTAAAGATAAAAATTTATCGGATGAAATACATAAGATTATGACTACACCGCATAAACCAAGAAGAATATCTAGGAGTTTATTTATAGATTATTGTAACGGAAAGTACAGAAAGGAGAAAAAACATGAAACAAAAAGAGTATCAAAAACTATTAGAACTAGTGTGTAATAAACAAGACAGTTTGTTAGCCCATGGATTGTGGGATAGCGAAGAATACAAGTTGATGGAGCGACTAAAAGTCAAGCTAAAGAAGAAAACAAAAAAGAAATAAGGAGAATATAACTATGAAAGAAGTATTAATGTTACTATTGGCTATGATAATTGGTTTCGCCGGTGGGGCAGGAATGTTTGCGTTGATTTTACATTATTGCAATGGCAACGAAAAATCTGTTTCAAAGAAAGAGAATAATGTACCGACAGAAGTATGTGCTAAGAGTTTTGAGGGCATGGCAATGGCTTTTCAAACAATGGGAGAGAATATGAATAAGGGATATACAAGGTACATCGGAAACAGCGATAAGATGACCGAACAAGAATTTAAAGAAGCGTTAAAAATGAAAATAAAAAAAGGAGAATATTAATGATGAAAGAAATAAGCAAATCTAATGTTTTTGAAGTATTTATTAACGAAAAAGATAAAAAGAAAATAAACGGTGGTCGAGTAACAAGATCTTATATTAGCAAGTGTTCAGAGATTGTAAAAAGATTGAAAGGAAAAATAAATGAATGATTTAAAAAAAGTAAAAGTTACATGTTGCGAGGGCGAAGGTCAAGGTTCTTGCAAAAGATGTGTTGATAAAGGCATATGGAATCGAATGTGGATGAGTTTTCTATACAAAATAGAAGGTCTTGAAGGCTGTTATTGTGCAAAATGTGTAGATGAAATAATGGAGGAAATCGAAATGCGTGAGATATTATTCAGAGGTAAAAGAATAGATAACGGAGAATGGATATATGGAGGAATTGATTCGGATTGGGCTATGCCTTATGAAAAACGTAAACGATATTGGATTATACCACCTTTTCACGATGGTGTTATGGTTGACCCTGAAACTGTTGGACAATATACAGGTATAAATGATAAGGATGGTAAGAAAATTTTTGAAGGAGATATTATAAAATATCCACTTTACCATGTTCCTGATGGTGATGGAGTTGTAAGATGGGATAGAGGGCATTGGATTTCCGAGTGTTTCTTCCGACCTTATGAACGTGATTTATATGATGCAATTTATAGATCTGACGTCTACATAATTGGAAATAAATATGATAATAAAGAATTATTAAAATACTATACAACTGTATTAGAAGTAGGGGAAACAGAAGACGGAAGGCTTCGGATAACGGAATTCATCAAACCAGAGGATTGTCATTTTCCTAGAATGACGGAGGTGAAAGAATGATTCAAGAAACGGCAATTGAGACAGACAAGAAATTGATTGATAAGTCGAAACAAATCCCTCAAAAACCTATAATGATTGGTGATGAATATAGCAGTGTGTTATCCTGTGCTGATTGTAAGCAACCGATAGTGAATGTTTGGAATTGTGCAGAATACAAACCACAATATTGTCATTATTGTGGATAACGGTTAGATTGGGAGGAAGAATGAACCAGCAGGAATTATTAAACAAATCAAAGCCGATACTGTTCAACACTGAAATGGTGGTGGCAATATTGGATAATAAAAAAACGGTTACAAGACGAATCGTAAAATTCAAAGGTACAAAAAATCCTAATTGGACAGGATATGTTAAAGACGGATTGAATTTGTATAACGGCAATAATGAAGTTTGCAATGAAAAACCACCATATAAAGTCGGCGATATTCTATATGTGCGTGAAACATGGTGTTGGTGTCCGTGTTGGGATTGCGGAATGGATACATCCGAGGGGTGTTGCGATGAAACGGCTCATAAATTCTACAATATCAAGCGTAAAGAATGGGGCTGTTATGGATATAAAGCGAGTTGGGAACTTAACTCGCCACCGTTTGACAGGTGGTATCCCTCAATACTTATGCCTAAAGTGGTGGCACGGATATTTCTTCGTGTAAAAGATGTGAAGGTAGAACAGTTACAAGATATTGTAACAGGTGATTACAAAACACCGTTAAATATAAACGCAGAAGGAATGTATAAACCGTGTTGTAACTGTACACACATCAACGGCGATTGCAATCATTTTATTTCACAAAATGATTGCAAGCTACTTAGTGAGTTTAAGAACCTATGGGACAGCACTATAAAGAAACCTGACATTGACCGTTACGGGTGGAAAGCTAATCCGTGGGTATGGGTTATTGAATTTGAGAGGATAACGGAGGAAATGAAATGAGATTTTTTAAAGTAGAAGAAATTGACGAAGATACATTCACAAAGCAAGGAGGTAGCTATGAGAGTATTTTTGTTAGTGGTTCTCAAAGAGGTAAGGACGGAGCAGTATATGCGTTCGTAGATGAAACAGAGGACGAGTTTGAGATATATTTAGACGAGTTTGCGGAAGAAGAATTTAAACAAGCGTTGAGAAAAAAGAAAGGAATGTGATTAATTATGAGTACGCCGATAATCAACCCTTGGGCAATATATTTGATTAATGTGTGTGATAATTTGCAAGTTATTTCACTTATAGCTACACTTATAGCGATAACTGCCGTTATTCTTATTGGAGTTGAGTGGGCTCTTGACAAAGATAATTGTTGTGATGAAGAAGATGTAAAGGCAATACGACAATATTATATGGAATGGATTAAAATACCTGCCATTGTATTGATATGCAGTTTGGTATTCGGTATTGTATTGCCAACTGAAAAGACCTGCTATACAATGCTTGTTACTTCTCAATTAACAGAGGAGAATATTCATAATGTCGGCAACAATGCAAAAGAGGTTGTAGATTACATATTTGAGAAGATAGAAGAAGTGCAATCTACGGATGAACAAATGGAGGAATGATGATAATGACAATTAAGGAGATAAACGATTTAATAAATATGTACCATCGTTGTGGAATAGACAAAACATATATACCAACCACACCCGAAGAATGTCGAGCATATGCACAAGGCTACATGCATTGTGGAGATATTGTTGTAGATATATTAAAACAAGTGGAAGGCGAATTGGAGGAATAACAATGCAAGTAGAATTGAAAGCAAACGGCAAAACCGTTCAAGTTGAAATGACGGAGGAACAGTTAAAAGAATTGGGAGTGATTAAACCTAGAACTGGGTATGAGAGAATGGAAAAGGATAGCACGTATTTTTTCAATGTTGCGTCAGGCGATACAAGTAGTACGGCAGAAGCAAAACATACAGTGGATCAGGATTTTTACGATAACGGTAACTATTATAGTGACTGTGAGATTGCCGAGAATAATGCTCGTGCAGACAGGTTGTTCCGTCAACTAAGACGATGGCAGGCGTTGAATGATAAAGCAATAACAAAAAAAGATTGGGAAGATATTAACGTTGGTAAAATCATAATTTTCTATAATTATGAATGCTGTAAAATTCGAATAGCTTGCCGGCGTACTATGAGACACCCGAACGTTGTATATTTTACGTCGAGAGAAAAAGCGAAGGAAGCTATCAAGTGATTACAGATATTCCTAAAAAATTATATTGCTCTCAATGTGGAGCAGAAATTATACAGCCAATTCAATTTGCTAAAGTTTTATTTAAGTTTAAATAAAAAGAGAATGTATATATGAATACAATTATATTCAATGAAGATGATTGGGTTTAATTATAGGGAGGAATTTAAAATGAAAGGTTATAAAGTATTTAATTCAGATTGGACATGCAGAGGTTATCAATATGAAATCGGAAAGACTTATGAGATAGCAGAAAGTCCAAAGTGTTGTAAGGTAGGTTTTCATTTTTGTGAAAAATTGGTAGATTGTTTCAATTATTATTCATTTGACCCAAACAATAAGGTAGCTGAAATTGAGGCAATAGGAGAAATTCATTTTGATGATACCAACTCTAAGTGTTGCACAAATAAGATAGTTATCTTAAAAGAATTGAAGTGGAGCGAAGTGTTAGATATGTGTAACAGCGGAAAAGGAAATTCCGGAAATCGTAACAGCGGAAATTATAACAGTGGGAATTATAACAGCGGAAATCGTAACAGCGGAAATCGTAACAGCGGAAATTATAACAGCGGAAATCGTAACAGTGGATATTATAACAGTGGGAATTATAACAGCGGACATTATAACAGTGGATATTATAACAGTGGATATTATAATTCCGGAGATTATAACAGCGGACATTGTAATACAAATTCACCTAAAGTGAGAATGTTTAATCATGAAACTGAATTTAATTTTACTGATAAGTCAATAGTTAGATTTAACGAGATTTTATTTAATTGTCCTCAGTCATATAAATATTCAGATTTTATTGACAAAAGCAAAATGAGTGAGGAAGAAATTATGGAACACCCTGAATGTGAAACTATTGGCGGATATAACAAAACAATAATAGTTGAAGCTGACAAGCAAAAATGGTGGGATGAAGATGTTAGCGATGATGATAAAGAATTTATTAAGTCATTACCATATTTTGATGCTGATATATTTTATGAATGTGTTGGCGTGAGAGTTTAATTATAAGGAGGAATTTATGAAAAGTTATGTTGTGGAAAAAGAGTTTAAATACAAAGGTTTAAAATGTGTTGTACTGCTTTTATCAAGAGGATATAGATGTGGTTATGTGGGAGTTCCGAAAGGACATCCTTTGTATAATGTAGCTTATATGGATTGCATGTCGCATTTTTATTGTCATGGAGGTCTTACATATTCGGGTGGTGGAGAGAATTCTTCATATCCTATTAGTAGTGATTTGTGGTGGTTTGGATTTGACTGTTCTCATTGTGAAGATGAACCAGATTGGAATTCTGTATTAAAAGCTTTTCCAGACCAAAGTGATAAAATATATCAACAAAAAATACTATCAGATATATGTTCTTTAGGAGGAGAGATCCGCACGACAGAATATGTGGGAAATGAATGCAAAGAACTTGCGGAACAATTAGCCAATTATGAAAACTATAAAAATCCGTCTGACGAACAAGAAGGCATCGTCATGCGATATTATAATGAAAATAACGAGTTGGGTGTATTATATAGCCCTGGTTATGGAGTTGGGTGGAGTTCTATGGGCGATAAAGAATTAGCATACGATAAAAGAATCGTAGAGTATTGGTTAACTGAACACCCTGATATTCAAAAGATGGAAATGTATCTTGAAAGAATTGGATACCACGGTGTTTGGATGGGCGGTTATAATAATTTAAAAATTGCTTGGATTCCAAAAGGTACAATGTTTTATATTCATGAGTATGATGGCTCAGAAAGTATTGAAACACCCAAAAGTTGTGGAATGATGATGGCATAAGATTGATAGGTAGGAGGAATTATTATGAGTTTGTTATGTGATAGAGCGAAAAACAAATTGGACAAAAGTAAAAGAAAATATAAAGAATGTCCGCAATCAAAATTTCCGGATCGAGAAGCAGAATCGTTTTGTGAAAATTGTGGACACTCTTTAGGGAAAAAAGATGTTTTAATTATTGATTTGGAAACAGTGAAGTATTGTTCAAAATGTATTGAAAAATATATAAAAGAGACACCGTTTGATATTCCTGATGGTACGGTGGTTAAAGACTTTGGTGATTCTGTTTATTTAAAATATAAAAGTGGTGGTTATATAGAACAAACAGTTCTAAAGGATTGTTATTTTAACACAAAAGGCAGATACATTAAAGTAAAAGGCAAAAGAGTATATATTTAAGCTTGAAATTTTGCTTTCATTTTGATTTTTAAATAGAGAATAATTTTGTGTAGTATTTACTACGTCTTTGGGCTATTCGCCCGATAATTCAAAACATTTTAAAAGAAAGGAAAATAGTCTTCGAAGATAATGGTGCACCGCTATGGTATAAGACTATTAAAGTATTAGAATTATTTGCAGGCACTCGTTCCATTGGAAAAGCTTTTGAAGCAAAAGGACATGAAGTGTATAGCATTGAATGGAATAAAGATTTTGAAAACATTGATTTATATGCAGATATCGGAAAGATAACTGCTCAGGATATTTTAGATAAGTTTGGGCATCCTGATGTAATTTGGGCAAGTCCAGATTGTACGACTTTTAGTATTGCTGCAATCAGTCATCATAGAAAGAAAAATGCGGAAACGGGCAATCTTGACCCAGTTAGTGATTATGCAAAATTCTGTGATGAAACAGACCAACATGTTATCTCATTAATCAAAGAACTTAAACCCACTTATTATTTTATTGAAAATCCTCGTGGCGGCATGCGAAAAATGTCATGGATACAAGAATTGCCGAGATATACAGTTACATACTGTCAATATGGTGATATGAGAATGAAACCCACAGATATTTGGACGAATCATCCAAATCCAAAATTTCTACCTATGTGTAAAAACGGAGATTCTTGTCATGTATCTGCTCCAAGAGGTAGTAAGACGGGTACGCAAGGACTAAAAGGAAGTATTGAAAGAAGTAAAATTCCACAGAAGTTATGTGAACATATTGTAGATATTTGCGAAGAAGGACTTGAGGGGAATTAACTATTTTAATTATAAGGCTATGTAAAATGTAAAATAGGTAGACGTACTTATTTTATAGAAATGAAAAAGAAAGGAAAACAGTAAACTCCGGAATAAAAAGATTGTACAATCTCTGTAGGTAAAAAATTTGAACACAGAGAAAAATAATTCATTAGAAAATTTAACAGTTATTGAACTTTGTAGTGGCATTGGAGCACAGATGAAAGGTATAAATAATACTCACTTGTTCAATGCTAATATGATTGCAACAGCAGATCTGGATAAAGAAGTAGTAGTCAGTTACGCTGCAATACATTGTGGCTTAACCACTGATATGATAGAAAATTATGCAGATTATCCGAGTAAAGAAATGATGGTCAAAGAACTAACAGATAAAAGACTTGGATATGATTTTAAGAAAGACAAACCATATGATTGGCAAAAATTATCGCGAAGAAAAGATAAAACAAAAGGGATTGAAAAATATTGGTTAGCAGATTATCTATCACATAATCTTGGAGATATGATGCAAATAGAATCCCTTCCATATAGCGATTTACTTACATACTCGACACCATGCACTGATCTTTCAATCGCCGGCAAACAAGAAGGTCTAAAATGGACTTGCCAAGATTGTAAGTGTGAATATAATCCATCAGAATTAGATGTTGATACTCGTTATACTTGCCCTAATTGTGGAGGTCATAATATTAAATCAACTCGTTCAGGTTTGTTGTATGAAGTTGAACGACTTCTTGTAACGGCAAAAGAGAATAATACATTGCCAAAATATTTACTTATGGAAAATGTCGATGCTCTTATATCGAAAAAATACATTGATAGCTTTAAGGATTGGATTGCTAGACTTGATAATCTTGGATACAATTCGTATTATCAAACAATTAATGCGAAAAATACAGGTATTCCACAAAATCGTAATAGAATTTTTTGTATATCAATTCGTAAAGATATTGATACAAAGTTATTTACATTTCCAAAACCATTTGATACAGGAATCAGATTAAAGGATTTATTAGAAACAGATAAAGATGTTTTGGAAAAATATTTTTTATCTGATGAGGTACAACAAAGACTTCAAATTACTGACCCAACATTTGAGAAGAATGTTATTGGGACGACCAAACCTGAATTTCGAACTATAGGTCAGAGAGATTTAGTTTATAAGGAAGGCTCGATTATGGGTGCACTGGTGGCAACAGATTATAAACAACCTAAACAGATTTTTGCAGATTCAAATAATATTAAAAGACTTTTTAATATTTATGGAGAAGACAAGGGTACTGGATTTGCAGGAAATGTTTGGGATAAAGAATACATTTCTCCAACTATTACAACCTGTCAAGGGGGTAATAGACAACCTATGATTGAAGAAGATAAACGTAATTTTAGAATGGTAAGAAAACTTACTCCTAAAGAAGCACATAGGCTTATGGGTTTTGATGACATTGATTATGAAAGATGTAAGGCGGTCGGTATGTCAGATTCTCAAGGATATAAACAGTCGGGAAATAGTATTGTAACAACTGTCATTTCATTATTAGCAGAACACCTTTATAAAGCTCAGTACGATAATACATATGTTTGTACCGATGAGAAAATGATAAATTTTCAGAAATCGCAAGTGGATTGAGTTCTGCTTGCGGTAATCAAACTGTCAATGAATTGATTTTTGTTGGTGGTATAGATAGTAATATGTGGCTTGATAATGGTAAACAATTATCAAGAAATTTTAAACAAGGATATAGAGTATATAGTAGTGAAGGTATTGCTTGTTCAATTACATCTAATGGCGGTGGGTTCGGTGCATGCACTGGATTATACTTGGTGTGATTGAATGAAACATTTCAAACGGAGAATATAGAACTAGGAGGACTAAAATGCATTATTGTGTACATTTATTAACCAAAGAATTACCAAGCGAAAACCAAATTGCAGATATTATGAATCCGTATTATGTAGGTAATGTCTATAGTAATTTAGATGAAGAAAATGAAGACCATGTTGTCAATTATCCTACATTCACATGGGATTGCTATCAAATAGGTGGAAGATATAAAGCAGAAATAAAATTAAAAGTTGATGCAGAGAACAAAGGAAATAACGAATATTATAATTGGGGTTATTATAGCCGTGATGAAAGAAACGGAAGATTATTTTGGTCAAGCTTGTTGTCTACGTTAAAAGAGTGTATGGGAAGCCGATATAGTGAAGAAGATTGGTTTGCTAATATGGGCTTTTATGATAAATATATACTTGTAGACGGAGCAAGACAAAAAGATATAGTTAATCTACCTGAAATGGATTGTTATGTATGTATTTTGCCTGACGGAACAGCAATTGCACGAGCGTCTTGGAATGGTACAAGCTTTGTTGAAGATAAGGATTTCGATAGAAAACATAAAGAAGCATTAGGTGCAAATATGGACGGCTTTATTATAGTTCTTGATGTTCATGATTAAAACAAGGGCTGATTTAAAAGAGGTAACTCAATTTACACAGACAGAGAATAGATAACTAGGAGGTAGAAAAATTATGAAAATTATAAAAACAGGAAGTACATATCAAATTTATGGCGAGGATTTAATCGTGTTGGACAAACTGCCGGCACAAACATATAAAATTGGATTCAGTAAATTTACCGGTTTCTTTTTAGAGAAACAACATGATTTGGAAATCAAGGAAGATAAGATATACGGAGTTCATGAAGAAAAGGCGAATAAAGTATTGAATAGATTTGAAAAATCTCGTAAGAATTTGGGTGTAATTCTTAGTGGAGATAAAGGTATTGGAAAGTCTTTGTTCGCAAGACTACTTTCACAAAAAGCAATTGAAAATGGTATTCCAGTTATATTGGTCGACGATTTTATTCCCGGCATTGATGATTTCCTAAATGACATTAAAAATGAAGTGCTTATTTTGTTTGATGAGTTTGACAAAACATTTAAGAGTCGAGATGATGTAGATCCACAAGCACAAATGCTGTCATTCTTTGATGGTACAAGTTCTGGGAAGAAATTATTTGTAGTAACTTGCAATGAATATCGCAATTTGAACGAATATATGATTAACAGACCAGGAAGATTTCACTTTCACTTTAGATTTGAATATCCGACGGCAGACGAAGTAAGAAATTATTTGACAGATAAAATAGATAAAAAATATTTTTCTGAAATTAACAAGGTTGTTTCTTTTTCAAGAAAGATTAAATTGAATTATGATTGTCTTTCGGCAATTGCTCTTGAATTAAATGAGGGAGAAAAGTTTGAAGAAACTATTAAAGATTTGAATATTATAAATACACATGACAGGAAAAGACAATATGATGTTCAATTATTCACAGAAGAAGGCATTATCTTTACAAGTGAAAACAAGGAATTGGACTTACTAAATGGGGATACTAATGATATTTGGGTGGAGGATTCAGAAGGTAATAGTATAAATATCGAATTCTCGGCTGATAATGCAATATTTGATAATAAGCAAAACTCATTTATTGTATATGGAAATAATGTTAAGATATGTGATGATTATGAGTATGTAGATAAAGCAAAGGAAGATATTTATAAAAATCTCCATTGTGCATATATCAAGTTTTCTCAGAGTTATAATGATTATCTTCATTACAAGTTGATATAAGGAGGACTAAAGATTATGGAATTTTTTAAAAACATTAGATGTATAAGAAAAGTGATTTGTGATATTCGGTGGGATATGACTGTCATCAGAGATCAATTAAAAACAATTAATGAAACTATAATTGATAAGCCTGAAGATTCAGATAGAGTAAAGTTGCTTGAAGAACAAGTTGATTGCCTTGTCAAAAATAAGTTTGAAGATGGAAAGGTATATGATTCAATTGTGCTTATACCATCAAAAAAAGATGAGTGATATGGGTCAAATGCCAATGATTATACATCGTGGCGAAAAGATTAATACAGATAATATGACTTCATTCAATTTGTTGTGGAGTTATGGTGACGGTGCAATTCTTACAACTGAAAAGGAGTAATGTTATGGATATTATATGTGTGAATGGGCTATATAAGCTGACAATTAATGAAGAATATACAGTAATAGCAGAGAATATCATGAAGGCTAAGCAAGAGCTTTTGAGAAATTTTTCTAATGATATTGATAGAGTGATTGATAAAAAGCTTGGCGATTACGGTTTTGATTCGGAGAATATAAATAGATGAAAACAATGTTTCAAAGGGAGAGTGTTGCAGCATGATGAAGGGCGATAAGATAAAATTAAAAAAGAAAATAGGTACATTTGGTCATATTGGTGCAATATGTACAGTGATTGATGTGTCAGAAGATGGCATAATTTCTTTTAGATATAAGAACAAATATGAAGGCTATATCTCAGAAGATGTATGTATGAAATATTTCACTACATTGCATAAATGGACAGAATGGGAATATGGTGTATGGACGAATTATTCAATTGGCAATAGACAGCCGTTTACATTTTGGTATAGATACAATGGTAAAACGGTTCAGGTAAAACATAAAGAATACAAAGCGAAAGCAAGTTGCCATAAAAATGATAAATTTGATATAGATGTGGGTTTATCTATTGCCGTAAAAAGGCTGATGATAAAAATATTAACAAACCAGATAGGACATCAAATAGATATAATGAAATTGAATAATTTTTGCAACCAATTACAAATGGGAGCTTGAATAAACTTTTCAAAGGATAAAACGGAGAATGTATAGGTAGAAAGGTAGAAAATATAATGAGTACAAAATATTATATACATACGCAAAACAAGGAATTTGTTGAGAAATATTTCTTTAATGAATATAGACTTGTGGACGAACCTTGTTTCGGCTATGAGATTTGTATTGGACATAGAAGTGGTGGATGGAAACCTTTGTTTAATCAACACAACGATGCATATACTTCTGTTGAAGAAATGAAAGAGTTTTTATCCACAAATTCCGATAAGATTTCTATATATGATGAATCTGAACGATTGCTTACTTTAAATGAATTAGAAGATGAGTTAATAAATTGGGCGGAACGTCAGGAAGTCAAGTATATGAAGTATAATGCTCAAGATTCTGACTTAGACGATATTCATTTTGATGTAAGTACAAAAGACGATTATGATATAAGAGCTCCATTTGACCATATTGAATATAACAAAGTAATAGATAGGCTTGCTCCCGAATTAAAAACGTATAGAGGTCATTATACTCATGATAAAGATAATTATGATTTTGTGTCGGGTTGGTGGAGTAACCCAAGACCAAGAGGATTATTGAGGAGGCTGTTTAATGAGTTGGAATCCAGTAATGAATAAATTCATTGAAATAAAAAATGAGTTTCATCAAAGAATGGGATATATTACATATAACATGGATGGGAAGAAAACCTGTTTGGAACTATGGGTCGAATGTTTAAATAATATTGAACCCATAAATCAATATCCTGAATATACAGACTTACTTTCACGATTAGAATTAAATCAAAATGGACACTTTCTTCTTTTGAGATATGGTCAATATAGTGACATCTACAATGGAGAAATTGATAATTCCGGTGAGGAATTATGGAGTATATATGATGGATTTTATCGTGAATGTAGAAGTATAGTAATTGATATAGTAAATGACAAAATAGTTTTGTGTCCATTTGCTAAATTCTTTAATATTAATGAGCTTGAAGAAACAAGTTTGGAGAATATACAAAGTAGAGTTGACAATGCAAAAATAGTTGAATTTTCAAATAAGTTGGACGGTTCTATGCAATCAGCTACTTGGTATAATGGTCAAATTATAATGGCAGGCAGTCAATCTATTAATCCAAATATTTCATGGAGATTACAAGATGGTTATAAGATGATATATCAGTTACCTGGTTATGAACGGATGTTACGAGAATATCCCAATATCACTTTTGTTTTTGAATACATTTCATTGAAAGATACACATGTCGTTAAATACACAAAAGAGCAAGAAGGATTATATCTTATCGGCATGAGAAGTAATTTGACCGGCGAAGAATATTCATATGAATCAATTCTCAAATTCGCAAAATTATACAATATTCCAACAACAGAAATCTTCAACAAGACCTTGGATGATATTATGACCGAATTAGACGATAAGTCATCTGACGAAGCGGAAGGTTTTGTAATCAACATTGACGGTTATAAGGTTAAATTAAAATACAATGATTATGTGCATATTCATAAAGTATTATCTAAGTTATCGTCTATCAATTTAGTGATTTCTTCTATCGCTAACAGCTGTTATGATGATTTGCTATCGAAATTACCAAAGGCTTATCATGAAAATGTTAAGAAGATAGCAACCGTTGTTATGAAGTATATTACTGAGACCACAAAAAATATAAAACAATACTATGATGCTGCTCCCAAAACCAATAAGAAAGATTTTATGATATATGTTTCAGAAAATGTTCCTAAGGAGTATCAAGTATATTGTAGAGAATTATATTATGGTCATGATATCAATGTTTTAAAAAGTGGCAACAAAAAGTCACCTCGATATAAAAAATTAAAGGAAATGGGAGTAGACGATTATTCTATGCTCTTCAAGGAGGAATTGAAGGATGTTTAAACAAGAAGTGCAAAATCAAATTCAACAACATTACGACAAACTTATATCGTTAGGCTACAATGTTGTTGGTGTATTTTTATACGGTTCACAAAATTATGAATTGGATTACTCTGGTTCAGATGTCGATTCAAAAGCAATAATTCTTCCTACATTAAACGATATTGTGTTTAATCGTCAACCGGTAAGTACGACACTTGATATGGGGAATGGTTGCTTATGTGATGTGAAAGATATTCGTAAAATGTTTGAGTGTTTTAAGAAACAAAATATTAACTTTGTTGAACTTTTGTTTACTCAATATTATATTTTAAATCCAATTTATGAAGAACTATTCGCACCTATGTTTGATAATGCCGAAAAAATTGCAAGGTACAACAATTACGCAAGTGTTAATTGCATGTGCGGAATGGCATTTGAAAAGTACAAAGCTCTTACATATCCGTATCCAAGTATCGTAGATAAGATTGAGAAATATGGTTGTGACCCCAAACAATTACATCATATTTTACGTTTGAAAGACTTTATCGAAAGATATTGTAATGGCGAAAGTTATCGTACTATTCTAATCCCTAAAAATAAGGATATGTTACTCGATATTAAATCTAATTATCATTATGAATTAGAATATTCAAAAAATTTAGCAAAAGAAACGTGTGAGTGGATTAAACAATATAAACAAGAGTATATGGAGAATAATCCATTGGAGATTAATACTGAAGCAAAAGATGTTATGGAAAAGGTGATGACAAACTTAATTACATTCAGTATAAAAAATGAGGTGTGTAGGAATGAGTAAACCAAAACTATATGTTATGTGTGGCTTGTCTGGAAGTGGCAAATCTACTATTGCAAAACAGATTACAAATGATAATCCTGATACAGTTATTATATCAACTGATATGATACGAGAACAATTAACCGGCGAAATCGGAGACCAATCTCAGAATGATGAAGTCTTTGAACTTTTTTATACACTAATCCGAAAGCGTTTGGAGAATAAATACAATGTGATAGCTGATGCAACAAATATTACAATGAAATCTCGCCGGGCAATTCTAAATAAGGTTAACGGATTAGACATAGAAAAGATTTGCTACATAATGCCGAAACCATTTGAGTGGTGTCAACAAGATAATAAAAATAGACCACATCCTGTTCCTGATGAAGTGTTGGAAAGACAAATTAGAAAATTTGAAATTCCATTCATTGAGGAAGGGTGGAGCAAGATTATTATTCATGATGAATTTAAAAATCATGTGAGAAATTTGGTTAATGAAATAGCTTATATGGGAGATTTCGACCAAAAGAATCCTCATCACACAATGGATTTGTACAAGCATTGTTTAAATACTAAGAAATTAATGAAAGAAAAGGGTTATGAAAATCCTTGGCTGAGCGGTGCGATGATGCATGACTTAGGTAAATTGTCAACTCAAACATTTGATGATCTTGGCATAGCTCATTACTTTGACCATCACGCATACGGTTCGTATTTTGTATTGAGTCGAATACCTCAAAATTTAGAAGTATTAGACGTATGTTTCCTTATCAATTATCATATGTTGCCGTTTAGTTGGGAAAGTGAAAAAACGAAACAACGCTGGCGAAAAAGATTCGGAGAATATAAGTATAAGATACTTATGGATTTTCATGAATGCGATATACAGAGGTGACAAAGGAAATATATGAGTAAAGAGTTATCTAATAGAGAACAAAAGTTTCGGGATGAGTATATGGATATTTTGTATCAGGCTATAAGGAAAGAGCATCCTCCTGGGAAATACCTTCTCTTAGACAAGGACGATTTAAGGAAATTGACGGAACTGTTCAAAAGAGTTTATCAAGAAGGAGAATATATTGATATGAATGATATTAAAGAATTTCTTACAAAAGAACATAAAGAATTTATTCATAAGAAAATTGTAAAAACAATTGAGGATATGGACTTTACTTCTATAATAGAAGATTTTATCAATGATGAATTGGATTATGTCAAATGCAATGCTAATGTTGATGCATTCTTAGAAAATCAGATTATAGAAATTATCCATCAGCATTTAGTCAAGAGTGGATTGTTAAAGGAGAATAATTAAGCATGAACTATTTTATTTCAGATTTACATTTGGGTCATAAGAATGTTTTAAAGTTTGATAATCGTCCATTTATCAATATAGAAGAACATGACAAAACAATTATTGATAATTGGAACAGTGTAGTAGGAATTGATGATGACGTATATGTTCTTGGAGATATATCTTGGCACAATGCCGCCAAAACTATTGAAATTTTTAAACAGTTAAAAGGGCACATACATTTAGTTCAAGGAAATCATGACAATAGAATATTAAAAAATAAAGAATTATACAACTTGTTTGTCGAGGTTGTAGATTACAAGGAACTAAAAATTGACAATGAAGTTTCAGTTGTTCTATGTCATTATCCAATGCCATGTTTTAAAAATCATTATTATGATTGGATACATCTTTATGGGCATGTACATAACAGATTTGAAGAAAATATGATACAACATTTTAGATATGAAATGGGAACTTTGTATGATAAACCTTGTCATATGTACAATGTCGGTGCGATGATGAAGTATATGGATTATACACCGAGAACACTAGAAGAAATTATAAGAAGGGAACAGAATAAATGAAAGAAACTAAAATAATTAGTGCCTACCCTTGTTGTGGAAAGACCTATGCTTTTGAAAACTATCAAGATATATATTCAATTTTAGATAGTGATAGCAGTGATTTCAGTTGGATATATAGAGAACGAACGGATGATGAACTTCAAAAGATAAAAGAAGATTTTGAATCTATGCTTAGCCCTACAAATGCAGACAAAGAGCTCGAGCGAATTAGATGTGAAAAGATAAAGGAACGTAATCCTGATTTCCCAAATAACTACATTGAGCATATAAAAGAGAATATAGGTAAAGTAGATTATATTTTTGTAAGTAGTCATTTGGCTGTAAGACAAGCTTTAGAGGACGCAGGAATAAAATATTTTACCGTATATCCAGAGACAGAACTGCTTGACGAATGGGTAAAAAGAATGTATAGAAGAGGAAATGACAAAGCATTTATAGATTTTCAGATTAAACATTGGAATGACTTTGTTAATGGTATAGATGATGAACCTCATGGTGAGAGTGTGAGACGGTTAAAGAGTGGTCAACATATCACAGACGTAATGTTCTAATGAAAATTAAATTTCAACGACAAGAAAAACCATATATAGTAGCTTCAAGATAATATCAACTACTATATATAGTATATAAAAATAGACAATCAACAAATTTTGGTCGAGGAGTTGATTGTCTATATAAAAGGATACTTCATAATGGGATATACCATTACTCTGTATTTTTATATTTTAACATATTTTTGCAGAAATATCAAGTGTTATTTTTATCATTTTGTTTGGGTGGGAATTAGCATACCCTTGGACAATCTGTGTCCATAAACCACTGTTCATATAGTTCACATAAATTTAATTCTATGTTCCGTCCATTTGGACGTTCAGATAGATTTTATTACGTTAATTTTTATTTCAAGGAGGATTTTATTTTAATGGCGAAAACAAAGAAAATACTAGAGAAAAAGAATTGGTCTAACTCGTTTATGCTTATTGGAGAAGCAAAAATTAATGATTATACATATAAGTTAGACGAAAAAGCTGGACAATCCGATTGGATTTATAACAGTTTGAATCTTGGTGTGTACTGTGGTGAAACTTGTGGAACTGTATATGCAGAACTTATGGGTGGTTACGGTGCAGAAAGAGATAATGTTATTTATGTTCATGGCAAGGACGAAAACGGCAAAGATGATTTTAGTAATAAATTTACTATTGATTGGGAAGACAGATTTGATGAAACAATTCTAGAATCTGTGGGTGATCTTTGTTACTTAACTGTAGGCATTGAGAGAGATAAGGGTGGCAAGGTTTACTATAAGAAATTTCTAGCACCATATGACATGATTGCATATATTAATGAAAATCTTGAAGATGGAATGGTTGTTAATGTAAAGGGCAACTTGAAATATTCTATGTATAATGATGAATTGCAAGTTAAAAAGGAGATAAATAGCGTTGTTCTTTCTAAAGTTAATGACTCAAGTAAGTATTGTGCTAAATTCACACAGACAATGCTATTAACAAAAGATAGTCTCGGCAAGGTAGATAAGACAACCGGCATTCTTCCGATCTATGCAAAGGTGTTGGACTACATTAAGGAATACAAAGGTAAGGAAGTAAGAGCTAATATTCCGTATAATAAGACATTTGAATTCGAGCTTGATTTATCAACACCTGACATTGCACAAAAAGTCATAGATAAGATATTTAAGGTTAGAAAAGATGTTACAGAAGTGACTTTTGAAGGAGATCTTATTGAGGGTGGTGCTTTAGTCACAGCAACAGAAGACGATCTTCCCGATGATATTAAAGCACTTATTGCAATCAATGTATTTACGCTTGAAGAGGCGCTTGCAAAGTGTACTGCAAATTCTGGACGAGAAAAAAGAATGGTTATTCGAAAGCCAGTTATTAAACTAGTCGAAGATAAAGAGGGCAACAAAACTCCTGTTATTCAGAAGTTTGAAAGAAAATACGAAGAAGAAGACTTGATTCCTGATTTTATGTATAGCACAGAAGATGAGGATTATGAAGATGAGATAGATGATGATACAGATTCAGATGAAAATGAAAGTACATCTAACGATGACAACGATTGGTTAAATAGACTGTAAATATAAATATAAGTACGAATAAAAAATATAAATGAGGTCGTAAAATGCGACCTCAAAACAAATTAAACAAAGGAGATTTTTATATGGCATACGGAATAAAAAATGTAGTTAAAATTGATCCATTGGCTTATAATATTGGCTTGATAGGAGAAAGTGGGATTGGTAAAACGACAATTATTAAGGAAATGTGTGAAAAACTTACGGGTTCAAATGATGGTTATTTGTTTTTGGAATGTGGCAAGGAAGATGGTGCAGACGCAATTCAAGGTATTAATTATATTAATTGCCGTGAATGGTCTGCCGACTATGATGAGATAGAAAATTCTATTGGTTTCGAAGATGTGGTTGATGATATCATTGATAATAAAACTACAGAATATCCATTGTTGAGAACGGTTGTCATTGATACATATGACCAATTGATTGATATCGCAAAAGCAGAGGTTATTGAAATGCATAACCGTGAAAATCCCGACAAACCAGTCAAATCAATTAAGGCTGCTTTTGGTGGCTATATGGCTGGCGAAGACAAAGCTGTAGATATGGTTTTAGAAAAGTTATGGAATTTAAAAAGAGTTGGTGTTTCATTTATCATTATTGGACATGTTAAACGACGTGACCAAGAAGATATGTTTACTGACCAAAAGTATCGTTCGTTGACAACAAACATGTCAATAAGAGATTTTAATGCAATAAAAACAAAGCTTCATTTTTTGGGAGTGGCTTCCATTGATAGAGAAATTGTTCAGCAAAAAACAGGCAAAAAAGACAATAAAGGTAATGAAAAGATGAAAGGCGTAGTTGCTAAAGAAAGCAGAAAGATTACTTTTAGAGATGATTCTTATTGTATTGATAGCAAAAGTCGTTTCGCAGATATTGTTCCTGAAATTGAATTTACTCCAGACGCACTTATAAAAGCGATTACCGATGCAATTAAAGCAGAACAATCTAAGTCAGGCAAAACTTTTGAACAATCAAAGGCTGAGCAAGAATTAGAAACAGCAAAAAAGTTGAAAGAAGTAGCAAAAGCAGAGCAGGTAAAAAAAGAAACCAAAAAACTTGAAGATGTAGTTACACAAATTACAGATTATATTAAAAATAATAAGTCCGATATGGACAAGATTAAGCCTATTATTGCCAAGACAAAAGAACTTGGATATGAAAATCCGACAACAATTAGTAAGGTTGAAGATGCTGAAATAGTATTAGAACTTATTTCGTAAAATTCTATATGGGGACAACATGCACGATATATGTTGTTCCCATGAAATAGGAGGTTGATTTTTATGAGAGAAATAAGAAAAAAGGAAAATAAAAATCAAGAATTTTTTGATTTATGTAAATATATAGAAAGAGAAATTTTCAAATATGATGAAAATCAAAAATTAAAACAAGCATCCTGTTTGCAACTAAGAGGTCTTGTAAATGGCAAAGATTTTGGACATAGAGAATATAACGGAGAAAGTAAGTATCCAATTAAATCTGTTCTCATTGCATTTCAAATCAACAAAAATAAAATATTAAATAGCATACAAGGGAAAAATTTTACTAATGAGATTTCTCAAATGAGATATATATGTAAAATTATTGAAAATGATATTCCCAATATATATATGAGATTAAAGAACGCAGAAAAGACGCAAGAAAGCATTCAGAATATGGACACGGATATTCTTTCTCATAACGGTGGTACATATCAGAAAAAAACAGAAGACCTAAAGAATGAACGATTAAATGAGTTATGGTAAGGCGGCGAGGACAATAGCAACGAAAAATGTTACAAAAGGCGACAAGATAACTCCATTTGAACAGGAGCTAATTGAGACAGTAAAGAAGATAAATGAATATAAAGAAGCTTGCGAAGCTAATGTGGTAAGTATTTTATATAAAAAGCCAGATTCAATATTTGAAACCAATTTAACATTGGAAGAATTTCATAATAATATTTGGCGTGTGTATTGGACTATTGCAAATGACATAGTAAAAATTGAAAAGAAAAATGCACTTGATGATATTACAGTTGGTTTGTATCTCGAAAAACATCCCAAATTAAGAAGCAAATATGAAGAATATGGCGGATATGACACCATTGTAAGTGCAAGTGCTTATGTAAATACAGAAAATCTATATGGATATATTCAGGAATTACGCAAGTGGAATAGTGTTATAAAATTGGCGAAACGCGGCTGTCCTGTGAGAGATAGATTAAGTGATTATTGTGATATGGCGGCTGAGGAAATCTATAATGAATGGGAGGCTTTTATTAATGATATATTTGTAAATATAGATTGCGATGTAAAAAGTTATGATATATGCGATGGTATTTATGATTTAATCGAAGAACTTGATGAGGGGCTGGCGATCGGGCTTCCATATCATAACATGGATATGATTACAAAAGAAACAGGCGGCCAGTATTTAGGTTCTATTACATTAGTTGGGGGATTAAGCAATGTAGGAAAGTCTACATTTGCTAGAAACGCTACAGTCCCAACTGCAATAAAAGAAAAAGAACGTGTTGTTGCAATGATTAACGAAGATAACTTAAAAAAGTGGCAAAGAGAACTTCTTATATTTGTTGCAAATAACATAATTAAAGAGGATTTACAAAAGCATATCGTCAGAGATGGACATTATCAAGACGACACAAAGGAATTGCTCTATAAAGCCGCTGATTGGATTAAAGAACAAACACAAAATCATATACTTACAATTGTTCCTTTTAAACAATATAAGACAAAGAATGCAATTAAAATTATAAAAAAATATTCGAGTATGGGTGTAAAATACTTTATTCTTGATACATTTAAAATGGATGCTGGTGATGTAAGCGACAAATCTTGGCTTGAAATGCAACAGAACATGGTTGAGATTAATGATGTAATTAAACCCGAATCGAAGAATTTACATATTCTTATTACATTCCAATTAGCAAAAGGAAGTGTAAAACAAAGATACTATACTCAAGATAATATTGGAATGTCAAAGAATATTATCGATCCCGCTTCGACTTGTATTATGATTCGTGATTTATATGATGATGAATATACTGGCGAAAAAAGAGAATTAAAAGTATATAGGCTTGAAGGGAAAAACGGCAAAACGAAAATTCCAGTTAAGTTAGACAAGGACAAACATTATCAAATTGCTTTTATTATTAAAAATAGAGAAGGCTCTGCTAATAGATATCAAGTAGTATTTTCGCATGATATGTCAAGAAATATTATGCATGAAATTGGTATCACAAATGTGCCTGTTGATTTTTAAGGTGGTGAGTATTATATGACCGTTTTGGAGTTAAAAAAATACATTTTCCAAAAAGGTAAAATTGAATTTATTTTAAATGAGATTGGGTGCGGTCATATATTATACCACCCAGCCAAAGAATATTATAGTTGTTCAAATTGTGATGGCGATAATAAAACAGCTATTAATATAAAAAATAATGAATATTTAGGCTGCAAAAATTATACAAGAGAAAAGTATTTTGACGATAATTCGGATTTACTCACTCTTGTACAGTATAATAAACGGCTAAAAGATAAAAAATTTTCTTTTTTTGATACGATTAAATATTTGCATAAAATATTAGGGCTTCCATTAACTTTAAAAAAAGAAAATAAAGAAGAGAAAAAAAATGATCCCCTATATATATTTAAAAAGGTTAAACTACGAAAAAAAAGACAAAATGTGCTTGATTTCAATATATTAAACGAAAGCAAATTGCATGATTTTGTTCCGTATATTCATATTGATTTATTTAGAGAAGGAATAATGCCATGGACTATCAAAAAATTCGGACTTGCATATAGTTATAGATATAAACGAAATGTAATTCCATTAAGATATTGGCTAACCGGTGAATTGCTTGGATTTAATATGAGGACATCAATTGAGAATTACGAATTATTTGATATAAAAAAATATTATATAACACCAGGATATCCGAAACAAATGAACCTTTTTGGCTTATGGGAGAATAAAGATAGTATTCAAGAAAAAGGGCATGTGGTCGTTTTTGAGGCGGAAAAATCAGTTTTAAAAAGAGATAGCTTAAATGATCCAACCGGTGTTGCAGTTAGTGGTCATGAGATATCAGATGAACAAGCCAAAATACTTATTGGATTGAATTGCGAAATTATAATAGCATTCGATAAGGATATAAGTATTGAACATATTCGATATTGTTGTGAAAAATTTTATGGGATAAGAAAAGTATCTTATATATGGGACAAATATGATTTGTTAGACAAGAAGGATAGTCCAGCGGATGCTATCAATAAAATATATGAGTATTTATTTGAATATAGAATTCTTTATGACGAATATGAACATAAAAAACATATAAAAAATTTAAAAAAGGTTGGTGCTTGATGGGAAGAAAAACGAAAGAAGAATTAAAAGAAATAACAAAGAAATATGATGTAAATCGTTTATGGAGTTGGAGTAAATTTAATACTTATCATAATAGCCCATATGAGTATTATTTAAAATATATAATCAAGAAACCAGAAGATAGACAAGATTGTATTTATACAACAACCGGTGGTATGGCTCATGACATTATGGAGAGTTTATACACAGGCAAAATTGAATATGAAAATATGGATTCAGATTTTGAAGATGCATGGATTACCGCTAATATTGCAGAGTTAAAGTTCGACAGAAATGACTCTGGAAAAAATAAGAAAATATCTGATAAGTATTATAAAAATCTTAAACATTTCTTTAATCATCATATTATGATTCCTCACAAAATGCAAATTGAGCAATTTATTACTGCATTAGTTGGCAAAAATGTCTTTCAAGGATACATAGATGCGTGTTACAAAGATAAAGATGGTAATTACAATATTTTAGATTGGAAAACTAGTAGTATATATAAAGGTGAAAAGGCACTTAATGAATGTGGACAATTGGTTGTATATGCTATTGGATTACATCAAATGGGTGTGCCGTTTGAGAAAATAAAAATCTGTTGGGACTTTTTAAAATATGTAAAAGTAGATTGTAAACAGGCTAATGGCAAATGGACAACAAGAGAAATCGAAAGATGTGAGATTGGTTCAAAATTGCAATCAAGTGCAAAAATGTGGTTAAAAAAATGTGGTTATGAAGATAAACTTATAGAATATCTTGATATGTTGGTACAGACAAATGATATCAACTGTTTGCCTCAAGCAGTACAAGCAAATTTTGTATTCCATGACTGTATAGTTTATGTTGATTTAACACAAGAGTTAATTGATAGGTGGACAACAGACATAATAAATACAATTGATAAGATTGAAAATATGGAGAATAAATATTATGACAGCCATGATGAAATGATCTTTTACGACTCTCCTGAGCAGGTAGCAAAGCAAAGTTATTATTTTTCAACATTATGTGCATATTCGCCAAAACTCCATAAGCCATATAAATTATATTTAGATAAACTAGAATCTAAGAAAAATGGAGGAAGTTTTTTCGATGGTTTAGGAATCGATGTAAAAAGAGAAAAGTTGTCAACAGAGAATAATACAGTTGAAAAAGAAGATTTGTCTTGGTTGGAGCAACTGTAGAAGGAGATGAGAACAATATCGAATAAGAATTATACAATATATCATTTACATAGCGATTTGTCAAATGGTGTGACAAATATTGATAGTGTAACTAAATATTATGAATATATCGAAACAGCAAAAAAATGTGGTATGAAAGCAATGGGGTTTGCTGAACACGGTTCAATACTTGAATGGGTACATAAAAAAAACAAAATAGAAGAAAACGGAATGAAATATATTCATGCAGAAGAATTTTATGTAACTGAAAAATTGTATTTTGAACCAGAAATACCAAATGAAATGTATGAATCTACGGTAGACACTGATGAGAAAGAAATGCAAGTCAAAATTCAAAAATATATTGAAGATAATAGAACTCAAAAGAGAGATAATTATCATGTGGTTTTGATTGCTAAAAATTATGATGGTGTAATTGAATTAAATCACCTATCATCAAAAGCCTTTCAAAGAGATGGGCATTTTTATTACAATCCACGAATTTCATTTGATGAGTTAGTGTCTACTTCTGATAATATTATTATATGTACTGCTTGTATCGGAGGTATCTTGGCTAGTGGTACACCTAAAATTAAAGAGGCATTTTTGAAGTTTCTTATTGAAAATAAGGATAGATGCTATCTTGAAATACAACATCACAATGATGATATGCAAATAAAATATAATCAATTTTTAAATGTGATTTCTCAAAAATACGACATTCCACTAATTGCAGGCACAGATACACATGCTTTAAATGATAATCATTTACGAGGTAGAGCAATTATGCAGAAGTCTAAAGGTGTTAATTTTGATTCGGAAAGTAATTGGGATTTGACTTTTAAAACCTATGATGAATTAGTGTCTGCATATGAAAAACAAGATGCATTATCAAAAAATGTCTATCTAACAGCAATTGAAAATACAAATGTTATGGCTGATAGTATTGAAGAATTTTCATTAGATTATTCTAAAAAATATCCTAAATTATACAACGATTCAATGGCAGTATTTAAGCAAAAAATTTTAGAAGGCATAAAGCAACGTGGGGTTGATAAATATAAAAATTTTCAGCAATATAAAGATAAAATTATATATGAACTTGAAACGTATAAACATAATGATGCTATTGACTTTATGCTATTAGAAGAAGATTACAAGCGAGAGCTTAGAAAGCAAGGTGTTCATTATGGATATTCAAGAGGTTCAGTTTCGGGAAGTATTATAGCATACCTTTTGGGAATTACTGATGTAGATAGTATTAAATATAACTTGAATTTTGAGCGTTTTATGAATAAAGAGCGTATAAGTCTTGCTGACGTTGATTCTGATTGGTTTAGCGAAGATCGATGGAAAGTTAGAAAATATCTTTTTGAAAAAGATGGCTTATATTGTTGCAATATTGTGACATTTAATACAATTAAAATGCGTGGCGCAATTAAAGACGTTGGTAGAGCTTTAGGAATGACACTCCAAGAAACGCAAGAATTGTGTAATTTAGTACAAGAAGATGAAAACAAAAAAGAATTTGTTGAAGATAAGATTAGAGAAAAACATAAGCAGTTATTCGAATATGTTGATATAGTCACTGGAACTATCACTTCTTTGGGTAGACATGCAGCGGGACTTGTGGTTTCTCCACATGAAGTGGACAAGGCATTTGGAACATTATATATTTCTTCTGACGATAAACCTATTTCACAAATAAATATGAAAGAAATTGATTCGCTTAATTATGTTAAATTAGACGTGTTAGGTTTGGACTGTGTGGGACTTATAGATAAGACTTGCAAGGCAGCCAATATTCCATTTTTGACACCTGACAATCTTGATTTTAATGACAAGGCTGTATGGGATGATATTTCGAAAGACACGACTCTTATTTTTCAATTTGAGTCAGATTTTGCAGGTTCGTACCTTAGAGATATTCTTCGAGAATCTACAATCAAAAACATAAAAAAGAAGAATCCAAATTTCTCATATATTGACTTGATGAGTATGGCAAATGGTGCTATTAGACCGGCGGGTGAATCGTATCGAACAGAATTATCACAAGGAATTTATAGAGATAATGGACATCCTGCATTAAATGATTTCCTTGCTCCAACATTAGGCTATTTGGTATATCAAGAACAGATTATTGAATTTTTACATAAGTTTTGTGGATTTACAATGGGTGAAGCCGATGTCGTTAGAAGACATTTTAGTAAGAAAACAGGAACAGAGACTGATATCCCTATTATAAAAGATGGGGGATATTTAACCGGTAACAAAACACATTATATTAAAGGCTTTGTACAAACAATGAAAGAAGAATATGGAGTAGAAAAGGGCGATGCTGAAAAGCTTATCGGAAATTTCTTGCAAGTTATTATTGATGCATCGGATTATTTGTTCTCAAAAAACCATGCTGATCCATACACATTTCTTGGCTTTGCTTGTGCCTATCTTAGACATTATTATACTTTGGAAACTATCACATCTGCTTTAAACATCTATGTGTCGGACAAAGAAAAATCATTGAACATAAAAGAATATGCGATATCAAAAGGATATACAATTGAGCCAATTAAATTCAGAAAATCAAGAGCGGAATATGAATTTGATAAAGAGAATAATAAAATATATCAAGGAATCGCTTCTATCAAATTTTGTAACAGTATTATAGCTGATGAATTATATTCATTAAGAAACAATAAATATAATTCATTTATTGAATTGATTGCGGATATTAAAAGTAAAACATCTGTAAATACTAGACAGTTAGAAATATTGACGGGTCTTAATTTTTTCTCTGAGTTTGGTAAAAATAAATATCTTCTTAATGTTATAAATATCTATAATAAATTCTCATCATGTAAACAAATTAACAAATCAAAATTAGAGTCTTTGGGAATTTCAGAATTTATTGCAAAAAAATATTCTGAAAAAGAAACACCTTCTTTATTCAAAGGTATTGATAATATAGGATTAATTACAGAATTGTGCAAGAATTTAGAGAATAAAGAAATGGGTATTATTGAAATGGTTAAGTTTGAAAAGGAACATCTTGAGATGGTCGTTTATACAAATAAACAAGTTGGAAATGACTATTATATTATTGTAGATTATAAAACCTACAAAGATACGACTAAACCATATTTTACGGCTCGAAAAATAAAGACAGGTGAAGAAGTTCATTCTAGGATTAAACAAAGTAAAATATTTAAGGAAAATCCATTTGGCTTATATTCGGTATTAAAAATAAAAGAATTTATGCCAGAATTTAAAAAGAAGTTTACTGATGGTAAATGGGGTGTAACAGATGAAACCGAAGATGTCTTAACGGAGTATGAGGTGATAAAAAGTTGAAAGAAAAAGAAGACAAGGAAATTATTTTCAAAGGAAGAGTTATAAGACAAACCTATGATGGTGGCGACTATAAAATTTATGCACTAGATGTTGATAAAGAAATTTACCCAGAAATTAAATTTACAAAGTACGGAAACGCAACAATAACAGGAGAAATGCATGAATTAGGAATTGGTATAGAATATGAAATCAAAGCAATCGAACAGAATACAAAATATGGATATAGTTATAAAGTTCTTAATATAAGAAGAGACAAGCCAAAATCAGCTTCAGATATGTATATATTTTTAGAGGAGATACTCACTTTGAAACAGGCAAACACATTATATGAAATTTACCCTGATATTGTTGACAGGGTAATGAACGACCACCTGGATGATATAGACTTAAATAAATTGCCTGGTATTAAAGAGTACACATTCAATATTATTAAAGAAAAAATTATTGAGAATTTTTGCTTGGCTGAGTTGGTAATTGAGTTTCAAGGCTTGTTAAGTCTTTCAATGTTAAAGAAATTATATGAGAAATATACTTCTGTTAACATGATAAAGAAAAAACTTCGTGAAGACCCATATAAATGTTTGTGTGGATTGGCAAAGGTTGGGTTTACGACTGCCGACGGAATTCTATTAGAACTTGAAAAAATATCAAAAGAGAATGAAAAAAATAATAAAGATATTATTATTGAATTTGATACAGATTTAAAAACCAGTAAGCATAGATGTTTGTCGTGTATGTTGTATCTTTTAGAAAAAAATGAAGAAGAAGGACATACATTGATGTCAATTAACGATTTGAGAAGTCAGTGTATGAAAATGGTTCCGGCATGCTCTAATCATTTTGTTGAATGTATGAAGCACGAAAGTATTTATTACAATAAAGATTCTATGGCTGTATCATTGAAGTCTACATATGAAATAGAAAAATATATAGCAGAGAATATAATATTAGGGCTAACTAATCTACATCATCAATGGGACTTTGATTGTGCAAAATATCATATTGTAAATGGTTGTGAATTGTCAGATGAACAATTAGAGATTGTAAAAAATATTTGTAGATATAACATATGCATTCTTAATGGTGCAGGCGGTACAGGAAAATCATTTTGTACACAAGCAGTCATTAATATGCTTAAAGACAATAATAAATCATTTAAATTATTTTCACCAACTGGTAAAGCTGCAAAAGTGCTGTCAGATTACACGCAAGAAAATGCCACAACAATACATAGAGGTTTGGGGTATGTGCCACCTAACACTTGGAGTTATAATGAAGAATATAAACTTGATTGTGATGTACTTATAATTGATGAGTTTTCTATGACAGATATTTTCTTGTTTAAAAGAATATTAGATGCAATTGATTTTAGTAGAACAAAATTATTATTGATTGGAGATAATGCCCAATTACCATCAGTGTCATGTGGAAACTTATTACATGATTTTATGGAATCACATATTATTCCAACTGTTACATTAACAAAGGTGTTTCGTTATGGTGAAGGCGGGTTAATGAAAGTCGCAACAGATGTCCGTTTTTGTAAACCGTATCTTAATCATGTATGTAAACGATTTACATGGTTTGGCGACAATAAAGATTATGCATTTGTGAACATTGGTAGTGATATTATGGTCAAAAATGCAGTTGCATTATATAGTAAGTTACTTTCTCAAGGATACAAAGCAGAAGAAATTCAAGTATTGACTGCATACAAAAAAGGTGACATTGGGTCAATCTCAATTAATAATGCCATTCAGAAAGTTGCTAATAAGAATTATGGTTGCGATGAATATATGAAAATTGGAGATACGGTTTATTATAAAGGTGATCTTGTAATTCAAAATGTCAATAATTATCACGCACAATTATATGTAGATGATGAATTCTGCTTAGATGAAGATATGGACGAAACTTTTATTGCAAATGGTGAGACAGGAGTTGTTATAGCAATCAAAAAAGAATATTTGTTGATTGATTTTGACGGCGTAATAGTTAAATATTTTAGAAATGATATGCAAATGGTTGGGCTTGGATATTGTATCACAATTCATAAATCACAAGGCAGCTCTATTAAAGTTGTAATCTTACTTACTCCTCAAGCTCATACATTTATGCTCAATTCGAATCTAATATATGTTGGATTAACAAGAATGAAAGAAAAATGTTTCCATTTAGGTAATGTAGATACGGTGAATTTGGCTGTTAAGAAAAAGGCGAATTTTGATAGAAATACATTTATGCAAAAATTGCTAAAAGATATATGCAAAAAGATTGTCAAATCGTTGACAAATGCCGAAAATAACAAAATAAGAAAGGAAACAGTTCAAACAAATGAATAATAAGTCAAGTATATTTGATTCAATTTTAGATACGATTGAATCAGAAGACATTAGAAAGTTTGCAGAAAGATGTATCCAAACAATCCCTGATTATTTCTGGGATGTAGGAGCATCAAGTACGGGAAGATACCATCCTCAATATGCTCTAGGAGATTTAGGATTGGCAAGACATACATGTGCATTGGTCAGATTCTTAAATCACATCTTTGCAGTTAAATGTTTCGGCGAGAATTTTACACAAAGAGAGAAAGATTTAATGAGAGTAGCCGGGATGATGCATGATTCACGAAAGAGTGGAAGTGATGAAGATTTTCAGAAGAATAAATACACAAGATTTAATCATCCATTACTTGCGAGCGAAGTTATTCGAAATTTAAAAGGTCATGAGTTGTCGGATGATGAAGTGGAAATGATTGCTACAACCATTGAAAGTCATATGGGTGAATGGAATACAGATAAAAGAAGTTCAACCGTCTTGCCTTTGCCAACGGATAAATTTCAAAAAATTCTTCATTTGGTAGACTATTTGGCGAGTAGAAAAGATATTGAAGTTCTGTTTAATGGATATGAGACGTCCAATACAACACCATCGCTTGATACATACGTATTGGCCTTTGGAAAACATAACGGTGAAAAATTGACAGACGTTGCTCACACTGACCCAAGTTATATTTCGTGGGCGAAAGAGAATATAACAAGAGAACCACTTAGAACTCTCTTAACAAAAATATAGGTGGTAATCATGGAGTGGCTTAAAAAGTGGTTAACAGATGGATTCACTAAAGTGCCGTTGTTGAGTATTAGTATTAATCTAAAATTCTTCAAAAAATATGGAACGAAATATTCTTGTACTTGTCGAGTTAATAAACTATTCAAGAATGATTGGTATATTAAAAGAACAATGGAAGATTTATGTGAATACATAAGAAAAAATTATAATATGGAGGACTTGGAATGAAGAAAATTGGAATAGGTCTATGTATTGCAACGCTAATCATATGTGGTATTGGCACAATTTTGGCAGCAATCGGTGCAGTTTTGTCAATTTTGCAGAATGATTGGCTATGGGTATTGGTTGATATATTACTCATTCTATCAAATGGATTGAATATATATCTCAATTATACAATGCTATCAGATGAATTTGATTGGTAGGAGGAAAAGCATATGACTTTAGCAGACATTATCAGAAAATACAATATAGATAAGGTTGGTTATGGAATGCAACTCAAGAAAAATATTAATTTTTCAAAAGTCTTTAAAGCAAAGTATATAGATGTTTATGCATTCTACTATGACGATGAAGAATCTCCATACGAATATACATGGGTTGATGTTGAAGGAATGGGTTATGGTTGGTTATGGTGTGCCAATAAGATTAGAAGGCATTTTAAAATTTTACAACGTAAAGCGGTAATACAAGAAGCAATGTTTTACATAGATGGCATTAAAGATGATTGTTATGTTCTTACTTATGAGCGTGACGGAGTAAACTATTTAGGATTCATGTATACGCCGGAACTTTATGTGCAGGTACGAACAAGTAATAAAGAATTACATTATGACTGGTAGAAAGGAGAATAAGTTAATGGCAATACATAGAGAAAAAATCAATTTATATAAAACGGTCAAAAAGATATTTCCTAAAATTCTCATAAAAGACCTTGATGAAAATGAACGAATTTGTCCAGAATGTCATGGTCTTGGAGTGAAGATTAACACCCGTGTTTTCGGAATTGGAGATAGTTTGGAAAGTTACCCTTACAGAACCGAAGCTCTTTCATTTTGTCCACATTGTTTTAACGGTGTGCAAAAAATATGTAAGTATTGTGGTAGACCTTATAAAGGTCATTGTGATTGTGAAGGGCAACTGATAGAAGACCTTAAAATACAAGAACAGAAGTGGCAAGAAACGGCATCTAAAGCAAAAGAAGTTGACGAAAAGGATGTAACAACTATGCTTTATTGTAGAGAAACAGATGAATATTATTACACTGTTAAAGCTTTTATAGATGACTGGCTGACATTTTATAGTAATAGAAGCGAGAAACCAACAAGATTATGGGTTACATCAGAAGAAAAAATTCATATTGATGCAGATGAAATTGTCCTGGACGCTTGCTTTGAATTACATGAAGATGCTGAATATGCTTGTGATAATGATTCTTTGCAAAAGTTGTTGGATGATTGGTGTGAGGAACAGACGGCAACTACGACATATTATCCTTGCTATAAAGAGTATGTTGTGGTGCATTGGGACAAGTATATAGGAGAAGGAGAATAAATACATGTGGTTATTAAAGTTGCATTTTGCATTTTCAATATTGTGTTTGATTACATTTTTTGGAGTTATGATGTTTTCGCAAGATGTGTTGAAGCGGAACGGTTATATGATTGAAATTAAAGGTAAGAAAAATATTCGTAATTACCTTAGGTGTATTCGATCATTTATTTCTCTTATCCTACTAATGTTTGTTCCTATTTTAAACATATCGGGCGTTATCATAATATTTCAAATGATAAGAATGTCAAAAGATGAGTTTATGGACTGGTAACAAGACAAATTTGAAGAATTTAAAAACCAAAGAAATGACTAACGGTTGAATCTGAGATTTCAAAGGAATTTTTATACTATATATAGATGATATTTTAAATATAAACACAATATATAGTGGGTGAAAATGAGTAAAACATGACGGAGGTAGCAATGGGATACGAAATTAGAGATAAAATAAAAGAACCTACAACAATTACAGATATCGGCAACTTGAAAATAATAAACAAAAACGGTATGTATTATTTAGAGGTAGAATTTTTAGGAGAAACAGATACTTCTTTTGTCAAAGGTACGACTACATTGGAACTCCCAGTAGACATCAATAGACTGTCATTTACATTGGAGAGTCGAAATAATCCTTCATATATAACGGAACAATATTATATTGAGACAATGAACTTGGGTTTTGGAGATTTAGTATCTAAAGATGGGAAAATTGATTTTGAGATTGTAGGTGACAAAAGAAAGAATATGACTTTATCTGAAATAGAAGAAAAACTCGGTTACAAAATCAAACTTGTAAGTGAAAAGTAGGTGAAGTTATGAACCCATATGAAATAACATTTAGAGCATTATTAGGAACATTTTTGAAACATGGAATATGTGTTGAGAGAGTGAATGTAGGCGAAAATACTATTTACATTTCTCTTCCTAAAAATTCGTATATTCATGGACAAGGTTGTATCAAAAACATTGATGACCAAGCAAAAGTAATCAAAAAGCTTCTTATTAATATAGGTATTCTTCCGTCTGACGGAAAAGTGAAATATCGAGGTACAAATGTTTGTTGGACGAAAGAAACTGGCAATGAAAATTTTATCAATAATATTGAGTTAGTGTTAGGAGAAATATTATGAGTGCTTATTATTATTTTTATTCTCCCAAAACAGGAGAAAAGATAGAGGAAGGAAAATATGTTGGTCTACCGTTCTTGTGGAATAGCGAGTTTATTGATGTAACATCCTTGATACATTCATGTGCGGTTAAAAAGGACAAGTCTTATGAACGTATATCTCAATGGACAATTGATAAACAATCAAAACTATGGAGAGATTATTGTGATAACTATGATACAGTTTATTGCTCTAAAGAGGAGATACTGAAGTTACAAAAATTGATGAGGTATAATAGAACTTTAATGCAGGAACTTATAGAAGAAAACGATTGTGAAGGACTTATTATAGAAATAGCTTAAGGAGAACATTAAATATGAAGAAAAATAAAGGGATTTTACCAGTGGCATGTGAAAATTCAAATAATGTATCGGTTACAACTTTAAGCCTTAATCAAGTGGGTGTGAAAGTTTCCGATGACTTTGAGGGCGAAAAACCGGCAAAGATAATTCTTACCTCAGTTGATAAAGATTGTGGCGTTTACTTTAAAATGTATTATGTTACGGAAGACGGCAATATTTATCCAATGGAGCAAGATGACGAATAAGATTGCAAATGAAACTATTGTTTAGAAAGGAGTATATATTATGGCAGAAATAATTGAAACTAAAACCGCACAATATCAATATAATATTCACAAAATCACTTGTGATAAATGCGGTAAACATATTTGTGATTCGGAAGAATACGATGACGGATATTATGATGATCCTGGAGAATATGAACAAAAAATTCACATTGAAGGAGATTATTATAGATTATCTATGCAATTATGTGAAGATTGTAAAAGAGAAACTACAAAATTATTGATTGATATGTTAAAAGATTTTGGATTTAAACAGGTGGAATAACATGAAACGAGAGGCTCAAAAGGCTGATTTGAGATATGAAATTATTAAATGTCCTATTTGTAAGGCGAGAACATTTGAATATGTTTCATATTCTGAAAGTCTATATGGAACAGTAGAACAACATGGTAATTGTAGCCGAATATTTAAGAGGAGACTAAAATAATGGAAAGTCATACATCATTCAGTAGACCTATAACAGATAAAGAATTTCAGTTAATGAAAGAATATGCTCCAATAGAAATATTCAATTTGACTGGCTCTTCAGAAGAAAATATAGAACTAAAACTAAATAATGAATTTTTATATAAACAACTGATGAAATCGTTTATTAAAAATGTTCCATGTGTATATGGAAAGTATTGGTGGCAACTTGGTTACGGTGCAGGAAATCCAAAATTATTAAATGATTCTGTTCTTGTCCATGAGATACGAGGTCATAGTGAATTGTTTGTTGATATCCCAGAATATGAAAATATTTTTAGAGTTAAACATTATCCAAGAAAAGTAATCACAAACCGTAGGAATCTAAGACGGTGGATGCGAAAAGATTATTTTAAGTTGACAAAAGAACAGCTTGACAAGGTTTCGGAGTTCTTTGAAAAGTATCCAAACGGAGTGATTACATTTGGATAAGGATTAGGACACTTATATCAGAAAGGAACGTGACTATATGGAATATAGCATTAAAACGACAAAGACTTTAACGACAGATAATGGTCTGAAATTCTCTGTCGGGCAGGACATTGCATTTATGATATATAATGAAAAATCAAATTGTCATAACCATTACATAGGTGAAATAACCGAAATAACAGAAGATGCAATTATAATCAAAAATATCGAAATTAATAAAGAATATATTGACGGGAAAATGATTATTGATTTGAATTTGATTGCACCGAACAGTTGTGGTTATGTTTCTATCAGTTAAAAGTATATTATGAAATGTGAGTTTCAAGAGGAGGAATATATGGGTTCAACAAGAGATAATATATACATTGATATTAATAAAAGAACATTTTTTTTGGCGGATAATATAGATAATGAATCGGCCGGTAAACTTATGTGGGATATTTTATACTTAATTAGAGAAGATGGAGAGCAAGATAAAAAAATATTATGCTATAACCGTGAGCCAATCAAATTATATATTAATTCTTATGGAGGTTCAATAGATGATATGTGGGGATTAATTGATATAATTCTTGCAAGCAAAACTCCAATTTATACATATTGTCTTGGATATGCGCAAAGTGCAGCATTTAACATTTTCTTAGCAGGACATAAAAGATTTTGTCTTGAACATTCAGTGTTTATGTATCATCAGATGTCTTATTGGAGAGACGGGAAACACCAAGACTTTGTTGAAAACAGGGTCGAAATGGACAACATTAATAAGCAAAACGAAGAATACGTAATAAAAAGAACAAAAATTCCTGAAGATGTTATTAGGAATGTTCGTGAGACAAAGAAAGATTTCTATATCCATTCTTCTAAGGCAATAGAATATGGTGTTGTAGATAAGATTTTAATGTAAATAAATAGCTGTTGGAGGATAAATTTATGAGTAGTAAAAAATTTTCAATTGTAAGAGAAATTGATATAAGTGAATTAAATAAAAAAATTGCTGAATGTATAGACCCATATATTTTTATGAATAAAGAAACATTTAGTGAATTGGAAAAACAAAATCCAAATGATATGGCTTATGAAGAGAATACCAAAATAGACGAAAATAAACGTATATTTATAGATTCTCGTTCATGTACCTATACAGGATATAAATTGTTTATTGATAATACTTTAGGATATGGCGAAATTGAACTTAGATAAAATAAAGGAGAATAACATTATGGAAGATAACAAAATAAGCATTATAACATGTGAATCGGGAGATTGGACAATCCTTCGATATGAGGATTTTGAAAGAAGTGGACATAGAATTGAGTTAGAGGATATTGAAGATTTGTTAAAATATCTTGGATATGAAGTAGAGTACAAAGAGATTTCAGATGAAGAAATGGAGGAGTTAAATTAAATGAATATTGGGCTAATGTATGACGCTATTGATGTAATTGAGACATTGTGTGATTGTATAAGAGACACTCCAGCAAGTTGCGATGCATGTTACTTAAACGAATATCCTGAAACATGTAAAGCAAATAGAGTTATTGAGAAGTTTGAAAATACAAAAGCTAAAAACGACTAACGAAATATGTTTTTCAAGGTTAGAAATTCATTAACTTGATTTTAATTCAACAGAGCAATTCTGCTCAAACTTTCCGGAAAACAAATAGAGAATATATTATTGTAGCTACAAAATAAGATTTAGAAAGGATAAGAATGTTCACAGTGAGTAAACCTGCGCAGGTACTAATTAAAGGTGAACAAAATTGAAAAATACATACATAAAAAGTCCGCTTAATTATGTAGGCGGCAAGTATAGATTACTTTCACAGATTATTCCACTATTTCCAGATAAGATTGATACATTTGTTGATTTATTTGGTGGTGGATTTAATGTCGGAATAAATGTAAATGCCAATCGTATTATTTATAACGACACTTGTGCACAAGTAGTTGATCTACTTAAACATTTTTATGCTCATGACTCAGAATATATTCATAGTCAAATAATAAAAACTATAACGGATTTTGAACTTAGTCGATCAGATATCAATGGATATGCAATGTATGGATGTGAATCGAGTAAGGGACTGGGCGAATATAATAAACCTAAATATTTTGAACTGCGAAAGGCTTATAATGCCAATCCTGATTGGATTAAATTTTATACACTTATAACATGTTCATTTAGCAATCAAATACGTTTTAATTCAAAGGGCGAATTTAATATGCCATATGGAAAGCGTGATTATAATATTTCTTTACAGAAAAAGCTTAAAGTATTTGTTGAAGAAATGGGAAAGAAAGAGATATTGTTTTTGAATAAAGATTTTAGAGATTACAATTTTAAAGTAGATAATTTTATATACGCCGATCCTCCATATTATAATTCAACAGCAACTTATAATGAAAATGGAGCTTGGTCAGAACAAGATGAAAAAGATTTATTGGATATGTTAGATAGTGTTGATAAAAACGGGAAATTTGCTCTCAGCAATAATCTTAAATATGATAACCCGTATTTAGATGAATGGAAAGATAAATATAATGTACATTATTTGAATGGCGATTACAGTAATTGTAACTATCATAAGATTGACAGAAGTAAAGATTGCGAAGTATTAATTACAAATTATTAAAGGTTATCAAAGAAAGAGTGTATTGAAATGGATAAATTAAGGGAAAAATTATATAAAGAAATGGAGAGTTGGGTTAGTGATTTGGTCACTGACTCCGACTTGCCAAAACGTGAATTATTATCAGCTTATGCATATGAATATTGCATTAAGGACGAGATCATTGATTTTTTCGATGGTTGTGACGATGAAGAATGGAATGATTATTATAATGACCTACTTCAAAAAGGCAACACATTGGAATATCTATACGGAGAATATATGAAATGTGACACAGCTAATATACAAGATGTCATTATTGATTTTATGTATTTTGATAAGGGATATTATGAATTTGTAAAATAAAAATAGAAGGAGAATATTAATATGGATAATTTAATATCATCAGATATTTTGTGGTCAGCACAAATAGCACAACAAAAGACGAAAGAAGTTCTTAAAAATTATAACAGTCAAGAACTAAGTAAGATTTCAAAACAAATTAAAGAGATGGTTGCCAAAGGTGGATTTTCTATAATGTATATAGGAAAACTGAGTGATGGAACAGTCAACAAATTAAAAAGTCTTGGTTATAATATTTTTGATGCATCATCTTATTCGACGGCATATGAAATCAGTTGGGAATAGATAGATGAAAGTTCGGTTTCAAAGGAAGAATATTAAAATTAGAAAGGAAATAAACAATATGCCAAATTGGTGCGAAGGGATGCTAAAGATTAAAGGTAAACAAGAAGATGTTTTTTGTCTATTAATAAATAATCTATCGGTTTGGAAGACAGTCTTGCAAAAAGAGCCCTCAATCAGTATAGTAGAAATTCTCGATGAAGATGGAATTAAAATAGACGTAAAAAATAAAACCATACATGTAAATAATCTGGCTTATATAAAGGGTACATGTAGAAATTTTGTAGAACCAAACGATATAGAAGTATATAAAGGTGTAGACGGCAATAGTTGTGTGGCTCTTGAATTTAAGGGCGCATGGGCTATAAATAGTGAACCATATGTTAATTTATCAAGAAAGTATAATGTAGATATTAAAATTGAAGCATTTGAACGAGGCATGGAATTTAGCCAATTTATTCTTATCGAGAAAGGCGAATTAAAAGAAGATAAGGATATAAAATATGATGATTATGTATGGGATTGTGTAATGCCCAATTTGGGCGGCTGATGGCTTACAAAAACAAAGGAGGAAAACAAAATGTTCGCAGACCTTTTAAAATTTTTACATAATCAACGTGATTTTATTCTTATTGTGAAAGTAATCGTAACTTTCCCAGCCACTTCGGTATTTGAAAATGAAATTCGTAAACTTAGCGATAATGCACCTATGATAATAACAAAAAAGAGAAATGTGTCGGAGTGCTCATATGCATTTCTGTTCTATCCATCTTTATGTTGCAAAAAAGATTGTGGATTAACAGAATATCAAGAATTCGCTGTGAAAGCAGATGAACACAAGTACAATTGGGAAATAAACAAAATAGTGCAAAAATATAAAGAGAAGAACAATGTAAGTGAAGCTGCTTATAAGGTCGAATATGACGATTTTAGTTGGCAATTAGAGGAGGAGAGGATATCTAAATATGGGAAAAGTTTATGTGGTTGAAGAATTATTTTATGGTGAAAAAACTACTAAAGAGGTAAGAGCTGTATTTAAAGATCGTAAGAAAGCTGAAGAATATTGTTCTTGTCATATTAACTGTAGTATTAAAGAATGTAATTACAGTGATGATAAAACTTACACACCTTTCAATCGAGTTCTTATACAAGGTAAAATTAATGATCAGTCATTTCCTATCTATACATTTCAGCGCTTGTCAAAAGAGGATGATGATTCGGAAAGTAACGAATTTGTATATGTTTTTCAATCATTTGGTGACACTAATGTTAAATTTGTCGTAAACAAAATACTTCCTGATAATTATGACGAAGAAACAGAAAAATTGAAATATGCACAAATATTACAAGAGGTTATGAATATTAGTAAGACAAAACTAGAAGAAATTCAGTTAGAAGGATTTGAACAAACAGGTGGTGGACTTGATCCAACTCGGTTCAAATTGACAAAAATTATTGCTGAAAAGTTTAATATAAAATTTGAAGATTAAATAACGAAACTTTCGTTTCAAAGAAAGGAGAATATATTATATGAAATATTCAGTAGAAATAGGCTTTAATGGCATAATTACGCAGTCTTTAGAGGGGATAGGCTTCCCCAATCAAACAATAAGTATCTCAACAGAATATCCAGGTACAAAGATAGGATGTGGTTTGTCTAATAATATAAAGCAAATTGTCAAAGATTTTAACGCACAACATTCTGATAGCATAGGTAATCAAAATATTTACAAGATTTTAAGAGAAACAATTAATGAGTGGTTGTTGAAATTAGAAACGGAAGTAATGATAGAAGATGTAGAAAATACAAACAAAGAAAAGAGCAGATAGAAAGATGGAGGCGGAAGAATGGGAATTTTAGATGTATTGGCAATAATGTTTGTTGTCCTGAAAATACTTGGGTTAATACAGTGGTCATGGTTATGGGTACTTAGCCCAATTTGGATAATATGCATTTTGGGTATTATAAATAGCATTTTTAAAGATATATAAATAAGGAGAATACATAAAATGAAGTTTGAAAATACAGAGGTTTACGGTTTCAAACGTGCACTCAAGGGGATGAGAAATCCTCTTGAATCATGGAGTAAAAATGATACGGTTGAGGAGAACGGAAAAGTCGTAATTGGTGAAAACGATTTGGATTTGG
>ERZ773277.125-NODE-125-length-102101-cov-11.349832_pt1 | contig 102101 bp, 96 predicted proteins | sample MGYA00511957_ERZ773277 | MGnify/ENA primary metagenome ERZ773277 (study PRJEB29015, sample SAMEA2737800) | human gut metagenome | biome: human gut; feature: human-associated habitat; material: faeces | place: China | collected 2012 ... | reverse complement strand
ATCGCCTTTTGAAGTTTATTTTGATATATCGTTGCATTTGACTTGACAATTCAAGCCATAAAAAAATGAAGATGTTATTATATTAAGCAAAGAAAAAGCAATCGCAAGACTTGTTTTTCGTAATAAAAGCATTTGTTGTCGAAAGATAGTCAAATAAAAACATAAGGCTCAAGGATTAGAACTCTTTAAGCTTTATCATATATTAAAGATATTTCCTTTCGTATTTTTTATAAACGAAAATTGACAAAGCAACAGTTAAAACATCTGCCGTAATTTGCGACCAAACAATGCCGCACATTCCTATTATCTGATTGAGTAAAAACAGCATCGGAATAGCAGATGTGTTGGATTGTAGAGTTGATTTGAAAAAACAAACAATTTGGATACTACACGGTATGACTGCGTATGACATCCAAGTGAAGCTGTTAGCTGATGATGTTTCAGACAGATTTATTGTCTTACTGAAAAAATAATATACTAAATTAGTGCAATTCGTAGCTTGTTAGTTTGAACGATTTATTGACATTAGTTCGGATACAATATATAATATTAATAATAAGAATGGAGAAGTTAGATTAACTGGAAATGTCTTAGAAATAGAGTATGTCCACAAGAAGAATTTCCTCATTATGTTTAGAAGGCAGAGTGCAAGGTGCTGTGAAATAAAACGGAATATGGAAGATTCATGTGGATAATCAAAGACCGACTGATGCAAGGATAAAAAATGGTGAATATATGAATAGAAATAAAAATCAAATGGCTTCTAAAGAATACCAAAGTGATTTGAAAAATTTAAAGGGCACATTTTCTATTGAGGATATGAAGTTAAGTAACGATACAATTAACAACATAGAAAAAATTGCTAATAATGAAATGGCATACTCAGAGATTGTAGAATCTATGAAACAGAAATATATGAAAAGGATATAATTGATATATTGAGAAAATGTAGCGATAGGTAACATCAGAAAATAAAGAGGAACTTATGTTAAGCTGTTGCAATACCGCATAAAACCTCACTTTTTCATCACCCACGCAACATGGTCTATTTGGGGTAGGGGCAACGGATGACAATCCTTGTGACTTATTTGAGAGAATAGACTTCCCGGTTGACGAATTCTTCCCGCCTGAGAGGGGCGAATTCTTGGAATGTGATCAAGATGACATATCCGAGCCGGAAGATGACAGTGACTGTGGATGCCGAAGATAAATCAGTACAAAAACCTCCTGTGATTATGCAGGAGGTTTTGCTGTATTATGAAAAAACAGACAGTTCCGAGGTTCAGTGTAGCTTTAGCGATGAAAAATAAAACTCCTTTTGATATGACATTAAAAGTTTTTGTTTCAAAAAAAATTAATTTTTTTGAAAATCCATTGCATCGTACATCGGTGTACGGTGTATAATAATTATAGAACATAGCCTGCCAAGACAGAATAAAAAATTTAAGAAAAGAGGGATTAAAATGAAAAAAGTTTTTAGCACATTGCTTGCGGCGATTATGGTATTTACCATGCTTGCAGTGCCTGTCTTCGCAACGGATATTGAAGATGGTAGTGAGGCTTATGTAACAGTAGGAAGTATGAACGTCACAAAAAATCCGACACCGTCCGGAAGTATCAGTGTTGTGTACCAAAATGAGAAATTGACGGTTTTGGAGGCGTACATAAACGGCAAGGACCAAATAGCGGACAATTATCACAAAGTTCAGCTTAAAGACGGTACAATCGGTTATGTGTATGCTTATGCAAACAGAAAAGATACACTTGAGGCGGCAGAGGACTTTGAAGAAAAGTTGAATGAGTCTTTAAAGTCGGATGATGAAAAATATCAACACGCAATAAATATGGTTTTCCTTGCTGATTACATCTACGGCGGTTCAAAAACAACCGAAGGTGAAGAAATGAATTTCTACGCAAAAGTTCCGACTGAATGGGTAAGACATAAAAGACCCGCGTCGTTACCGTTAGTGGGTAAAGCGGTTATACATATCGGTGATGAGGGTAAATTCGGCTCGGTAAAGGCATCGTTCTATCCGGGCAATCCGCCGATTAATTATCACTCTAAGAGATTGGACGAACTTAAAGAAATCGGCTATGATCCTCCGTTTGCAGAAAAGTCAAGAACAGAGGCAAATGCCAACACAGCATTTTATGCAGGTGCAACAAGTGAATTTGACGTTGTCGGATATAACGAAGATTGGGTTGCAATATGGAGTGAAGGCGGTGTTGATGAATCGCGCGGTACAATCAGACAATGTGGAGAAAAAGACGGTACTGCTTTTACAAGCTGGAAACCTGCCGTATATTTTGTACCGAGAAAAAATTGTTATATCTTAGATATTAACAATCAAGTGACAACTCCTCCGGAAATTGAAGCTATCGGAAAAGCAACCGCTCCGCTTATGGTAAAGACAACTCCCGACTCAACGGATTATGTAAAATCGGGTGTTTACAAAATAAATCAGTCTGTTCAAATAGTGGACGCAACTCCGCAAAACGGTCATTACAAGATTTATTACAAGCACGGTTTGTATTATGTTGAATCACAGTATGTTAATGTGCAGTACACAAATACTAAAAAGCCGGCTATTTCGTATAAGGCGGAAGTAAGTGCTGACTGCGATGTTTCGGACGGCTCTTCGGTTGTGGGCAAGGTGAAAACAGGTACAACAGTTGATGTTATTGAAAAAGATTATGACGGCACAAATTCAAAAATCTATTTCAATTCAAAAGAATGTTATATTCCTACAAGCAATTTGACTGATTTTGTCAGCACACCGTCAGCATCGGGTATAGCGGCACTTGGTGCGCCGATTGGTGTTCTTGCGGTTGATTCGCCATGGAGTGCATATGGTGCAGAGGCATATACAAAAGAGGCTTATGAGCTTCTTAAGGCGCATGAGTACGGCGAGTCATATGAGGGAGCTAAAATATATGCGGACATTTTAAATCGAAATGAAATAAGCTTTTTAAATGATCAAGATTGGGCTAATGTATATAATATTGAAGATTATTCGTATACTCCCGACCCTGATTATCCTGACGAAATAGAAACGGGAAAAGCATATACTATTCTTTATGACGGAAATATTCGTTATATCCTACAGAATGATGAACATTATCAAACGTTTACATATTATCCGGGAACTGAGTTCAGTAAAACATCTGTTGCCAAAACACAGCCTGTTTATATAGACGGCAACAAATATAACGCCGTTGCATACAACATTGACGACAGTAACTATTTCAAACTCAGAGATATTGCGGAAATGCTTAACGGAACAATTAAAACATTTGATATTAAGTATGACGCGTCAACAAATTCGATTGATATGTTAAGCTATTTTGATTACACATCGGTCGGAGGTGAGTTGACGGCAGGTGACGGTGAAACGAGAACAGCCGTTTCTTCATCGGCATTTCTAACTCTTGACGGAGTTCCCGTTCAGGCAACTTGCTATAATATCGACGGTAACAACTACTTTAAACTTCGTGATATAACAGATGTGTTGGATTGCCGAGTTGACTGGGAAGAAAAGAACCAAACAATTTGGATAATACCGGGTATGACTGCGTATGACGATCCGAATGAGGCTGTGGGCTGATAAAATAATATACGGTTCATTTGAAGTGGTGACGAAGTCACATATCCGAGCCGAAAGATGGCAGTGACGGTGAGTGTCAAAGAGGATAAATATGATTAATGTAACCCTCTTACCGGCTTTGATTTAAAAAGAGGGGCACATCAAAGTTAGACATTCTCAAAACAATTTGATATAGTTTAAAATATCACCTGCGGTATTTGTGAGGGAGCTAAGGGCGTTGCCTTGAACTCTAACACTTGCCGCAGGTGTTGCTTTATGCGGAATTTTTAGAGGTTTGGCTGACTTGACGGATAGAATTTGCGGAAAGTATTGTTTATTTTTATGGCTTGTATATGTGAAAATTTAATGATATAATATTAAAAAAATATTAAGGGGTAGAAAAATGAAAATATTTGATAATATAATGTCTTGGAAAAAGCCCGAAATGCTTGACTTGGCAAAAGAGCTTAATATAAAAGGTCGTTCAAAAATGAACAAGGGCGAAGTGGCAGAAAGCATATCGAAAATATTATTATCAGACGAGTATTTTAAGACGGTTCTTGCGGCGCTTGACAAAGAACAAACAGAATGTCTTGTAAATTGGTGCGAGAGCAATGAAATTAAACAGTCAGACGTTTTCAAAATCAGACTTTTATTGGAATTAGGTTATATATCATTTGAAAATGAACAGTACAGCTTGTGTGACGAAGTAAAATACTTAGTTGCTAAATGTTATACAAACGAATCAAAAGGCGGTTTGGAAGTCAGAGATAAAATAATAAATTACTGCAATGTTTTTGCGGAACTTTACGAAATTGTTCCGTTGGACAAGGTTTTTGAAATATACGACAAGCAAAATCATGATATTTCAAAAGAAGATTTTATGGAATTGATTAATACTGTCAACGGTAAAATGGATTTGTGGGAAATATACAACAATTCGATTGTAAACACTTATGTTTTGGAAGAAGGTTTTTATGATGATTTGTTGAAAACGCAAGGTAACAAGCCGTTCTATATTCCGTCAAGAAAAAAGATTATGAAAATGGCTAACCCGGGATATATTGAAGAAACCAACGAATATCTTGCGCTTAGACATTACTTGATTAAGAGAATGGGTATGGATGAAGTAAAGGGCGAAAACTTATGCTTTGAAATTGAAATGGAATGTAAAATGAGCAATGAAAACGCTCCTGATATTCTTAGCTTGTTTGACAAGTATAATGTTGAATTAAATGATAATAATGCAAAAAAAGTAATCGGTTTGGTACAAGCTGTTAATTTAAACACAAGAAAAGCGGTAAACAGAGGTTATACCGATTTGCAAATCGAAGAAATGAATAACAGATATATGGTTCAGAACGATTTTTTCCCGTTCTTTATGTAAAAAACAAAAGCTCCCGAACTTATATGTTCGGGAGTTTTTTTATTCTTCTATCGGCAGAGCCACTTGTGTTATGAAAAGTTTTTTATCCTTATGTTGCGGGGGACCTTCAAGATATGTATGACGGCACATTCCCAAAGGCGTGAGATTATGCTCTTTGGCATACAACAAAAGTTTTTCGCGAACTTTCGGGAGTTCCTCATATGCACCGTGATGATAAATGCAAATTGCACGCATTGGGGTCAGTACGACGATATGTTCGCCGCTGCTTTCAGGCGGTACGGCAACACAGTAAGAAATTTCGTTGGGTGCGGACAATGAGTATTCTAAAAAATACATTCGCCTTGTCATATCGGTACCGTATTCACGCATGGCAAGTATTGCGGTATCGCGCAGAATATTTGTTTTATCGAGAATACTTTCCGTAGTAAAAGTGCGTCGATAAATCGTTTGCTTGTCAATGTGGATTTCCTTGATTTGTGTGGGATTGGTGTTTGCTCTTTCATACAACTTTTCAATATTCAAATTTATTTCGTCACGCATAGCTTCAAGGCGGCGGATAAGCGGTAATAAATCTGTTTTACCGTCTAAATAGGCGTGAATTTCATCAAGCGACAGACCGAGCTTTTGCAAAATACGTACTGTACGAATTTTAGTGAACGTATCTACGGTATAATAACGATTTCCGTTTTTGCCGTCTTTAACGTCCGGAGTAATCAATCCTTTTGCTTCGTAATTCAATATGATTTTTCTTGTAATTCCGATTGATTTTGCCATTTCACCGATTGTAAATATATTTTTTTCAACATTCATATCATCACCCCAAAACATATATTAATACAAAAAACGGAAAAATGCAAGACATAGAAAAAATGTTGTTTAAAATTCGTGTATAGTGGTATATATTATATATGAGTAAATTTACGGAGGTAATATAAATGGCAAACAAATATTCGGGAACAAAAACAGAGGAAAATTTAAGAACTGCCTTTTCGGGTGAGTCGCAAGCGCGTAACAAATACACATATTTTGCGTCGAAGGCAAAGAAAGACGGCTTTGAACAAATAGCGGATTTGTTTTTGAAAACAGCCGACAATGAAAAAGAACACGCAAAAATGTGGTTTAAAGAATTAAACGGAATCGGAACAACGGCAGAAAATCTTGTTTCGGCGGCAGAGGGCGAAAATTTTGAATGGACAGATATGTATGCCGATTTCGCAAAAACTGCCGAAGAAGAAGGCTTTGCCGAATTGGCTGAAAAGTTCCGTATGGTAGCCGCAATAGAAAAAACTCACGAAGAACGTTACCGTGCATTGCTTCACAACGTTGAAACAAAAGAGGTTTTTGAAAAGAGTGAAGTCAAGGTTTGGGAGTGCCGTAACTGCGGTCATATCGTTGTAGGCGTAAAAGCTCCGCAGGTTTGTCCTGTGTGCAATCACCCGCAAGCATATTTTGAAATTCACGCAGAAAATTATTAAAAATTTAAGCATATCATTTTTGGAAATGATATGCTTTTTTATTTGAAAATATTAATCGAAAAGTCTTGATTAAATGAATAATTAATGATAAAATGTATGTAATGGCGGTTGAAATTTGTATGAATTGAATTTGCGATTTTACAGACGCTATTATTAAAGTTGGTTTTTTATTTGAGAAAGGCTATGGAGTTGAAAATGAAAAAAATTACGGCTCTTTTAACGGCATTGATGATGTGCATGATATTCGGTGCGAATTTTGTATATGCGGCGGACAGTAATTCGGCACGTAATGCTGTTTTGCAAATACGTAAGGAGATAGACAGTCACAAGGTGAGTATTCAATCGAAAAACAGTGAACTGTTTAAACTTGCACCCGAAGAAATCGCCGAAGCTGATTTTAAAGATTATGATACGTCATCAGTACTGCTGGGAACTGACTTGTATAAGTTTTCTGCCGGCAGTGTTTCAAACGACATAAAAGGCAAAGACGGAACAATAAACACACTTGCTCCGAATGAATACAAAGTTCACAGTACGATTAAATACGGAAAATATCCGTCAATATTCAATTCAGACACGGTGATAAAAACTTCCGGCGGAAAACGGGCAACGCTTGTTGCGGATTATTCGGACGATGTGCCGTCATATCAGATTGTGAAGAATGTTGAGAATTTATATGTCGAAAATATAGATTTTGAAAATTTTCCTATGATAAAGTTTGAAAATTGCGATAATATTATTTTCAACAACTGTTCTTTTACCGATTTTGAAAACAACGGAATTGTGTTCAGAGATTGCAGTAATATCGCGATTTTGAACAGTAAGTTCACAAATTGCGGCAATCAGATTTCGGACAGTTCAAACAGCGGTTACAGTATAAGAATAGTCGGTGATGCACAAAGTCCGGCTGAAAATGTGCTTATTGAAAATTGTACTTTCGAGAACAGCTGCGGTAAGACGATAAGTTTTGTCGGCGATGTTGACGATTATGTTATAAGAAATAACACGATTAACAACAGTGTTTGGGGGGCGATTGATTATTGGACTCCGACTGTTTCGGGCAAATATGCAGACGTTATTGAAAATAATGTGTGCAAAAATATCGGTTTCGGCAAACCGTCCGTAAATGATACGAACGCACTTACAAGCGGTGTCGGTTGTGCGGCGATATTCGCGGGTATGGGAACATCACTCCCTAATACGATTGTGAAAAATAACGTTGTACAAAATTGCGTTGAAACGGGTATCGAAGGTCCGTATGAATTGGTTTATCACAATACAGTAAAAAATACAGGCGAAAATTCCGTTGCACGTTATACCGGCTCTACAGAGGCGATATATATTAAGCCGACGACTGAATTTGAACAGAAATATATAGGAAATACTATCGAAACAAGAGGTTTGAGATGCTTTTCATCTTACTCGAACAGAGATGACGAGTACAAGGGAATATACATTTTGAACAATTCTATGAATTTGAAAAATACAGACGCAAGTATTGCTTGTAATTACAGTCGTTCGGATATTGAAATCAACTGTAAAAAAATAAAGAAGATTGTAATTGAAAATAATTCGGGAATGATGAAAGACAAAAAGAGTGTAAACATCTATACCGACAAGGGTTATGTTATGGATTATTTAAGTATTCATAATCCTTGTATGATAGGCTCAGTGCCTGAAAAGGCGAGATATTGCTTTAATATCAATAATAATTAAACAGAATGCAGTCGAAATCATTGCGGATTTGTCTGCAGACTCAATTAAGCTAATCATTGGGGAACACATAAACAATGCGTATGCTTTGTTTATGTGTTCCTTTTTTGGTACAAATATATAAAAATTATAGGTATATTTAATAGATAATTACTGAAAAGTAAAATATATGTTGAAATTGCACGAATAAAGTGATATGATAAAAGTATAATTTGTACAAAAGGGATGATTGCTATGGAATATATTGGACATACATCAGACGACGGACGGAAACAGCTGCTTTTGGACCACTTGAACGGAACGTCAAAGTTATGTCGTGAAAATGCGAATGAATTTTGGGCGGATATAGCCGAATTTGTGGGGCAAATACACGATATAGGCAAGTATACATCGGGTTTTCAAAAACGTATAAACGGTGCGGAAAATATCCGAGTGGAACACGCAATATGCGGTGCAAAAGAAGTTGCGAAAGCACCGCCGAAATCATATGTGCCTATGATTGAGTATTGCGTTGCGGGACATCATTCGGGTTTACCTGATGGCGGAACGAAAGTTGACGGTGAAGAAGATTCGACCTTGCACGGCAGAATGAAACGAAAAACCGGCGATTATTCTGCGTATGAAAATGAAGTTAAACTTGAATATCCCAAAGATAATTTGAGAGAACTTTTTGATGTCAGTAATCAGAGAGAAATTATTGAAAGGTATTCTTTTTTTACAAGATATTTGTTTTCATGCCTTACGGATGCGGATTTTATAGATACGGAGCGGTTTGTAACTCCCAACACAGACAGAGGTATAGACGGAGATTTTCAAAAAGCATACGAAAAAGTATGTGAAAAACTTAATTCTTTTAAAATAGAAACCAAACTTCAAGAATCGAGAAGCATTATACAAGAACAGGTTTATAAAAGTGTTGAATCGAATGCGAATGTGTATACATTGAATATGCCGACAGGCAGCGGAAAAACTCTTTGCAGTATAAGAGCGGCTTTGAAAACTGCGATAGAGAATAAGAAAAAACGTATTATATATGTAATTCCGTATGTCAGTATAATTGAACAGACAGCAAAGGTATTCGAGGATATTTTCGGTGATGTACTTCCTGTGTTGCAGCACCATTCAAATTATGATTTTGATGATGATAAAAATGAAGATGAGAACGAAATAACTTCGGAAAAATTAAAACGTTCCTGTGAAAATTGGGACGCAAAACTTATAGTAACAACGAATATTCAATTTTTTGAATCACTGTATCATTATAAAGGCAGACGACTTAGGAAACTTCATAATCTGGCGGACAGTGTTATCATATTTGACGAAATACATATGCTGCCGATTGACTATATTCAGCCTTGTTTAAGGGCAATAGGGTATGTGACGAAGTATCTTAACAGTACGGCAATTTTGATGTCGGCGACAATGCCGAATTATGATAAATTTATGGAAAGGTATATGTCAGGTGTCAAAATAGAAAATGCGGTTAAGGATACGTCGTTGTTTAACGTATTTGATAAGTGCAAATATGAGTATATCGGAAAGTGTGAACTTGCTTCACTGGCAGAAAAGGCACAGGAATATGACAATGCACTTATAATTGTAAACAAAAGGAAAACGGCAAGGGAATTATATGATATTTGCAGCGGTAACAAGTATCATTTGTCAACATATATGACGCCTTTGCACCGTTCGGAGATTATTGCAAAAATAAAGGAAGATATAAAGAACGGAATTAATACGACCGTGATTTCAACATCACTGATTGAGGCGGGTGTTGACCTTGACTTTAAGGCGGTGTTCAGAGAAATTGCGGGGATTGATAACATATTGCAGTCCGGCGGTAGATGTAACCGTGAGGGTAAGATGGATATGGGCGATGTGTTTGTTTTTGAAACAGACGGCGGAAAAGGTGAAATTCAGCTTAAATCAAATATAACACGAAATTTATTTGAGGAATTTGACAATATTTCAACCGACAAATGTATTGAAGAATATTACAGTCGCTTATTTGCGTTTAATGACGGCAATATAGACAAAAGTACCATAACTTCGCTTATGGGTGAAAATTTGAAATTTGATGAAATACCGTTCAGAACGTATGCCGAGAATTTTAAGTTTATCAAAAATCAAGTTATAGGAATAGTAATTCCGCGTGATGAAAATAAAGATTTGATTGAACAGCTCAGATACGGAAAACTGTCCGTAAAGCGAAAATTACAGCAGTACAGTGCGTCCGTACATATTTGGGAGCTTGAAGAAATGATTAAAGAGGGGATTATAGAACAGCTTGATTGTGGTGTTTGCATACTTGCAAATACAGATTATTATAAGTCGGACGTGGGTTTGACGTTGGAAAATGATGTAGATTATTTTGTATGAGGAGGTTAAAATGAGTTACGGATTTAAAATTATGGTTAAAGGCGATTATGCCGCGTTTAACCGCCCTGAAATGAAAGTTGAACGTGTTAGTTATGATGTGCCGACACCGGGAGCACTTGAGGGAATGATAAAGTCGGTGTATTGGAAACCGGCAATTCGGTATGTAATTGATAAGATTATCGTTTTTAATCCGATAACATTTATCAATGTTCGCCGTAATGAGGTTAAGGAAAAAATAAAATTGCAGTCGGTACAAAAAAGTATGAAAAACGGTACAGGTGATGCAACGATTTATACTAAGGATATGATAAATCAACGCGGAAGTATGATTTTGAAAGATGTATGTTACGGCGTGGAATTTCACTTTGAACTTACGGGTATACAGAGTGACCATGATGACGAGTCGGAGGAAAAGCATTATAATATTCTTCTAAGACGTTTAAGAAACGGTCAGCAGTTCAGACAACCTGTGCTTGGGTGTCGTGAATTTCCCGTAAAGAGTATTGAGCTTGTGGAGGAATTTCCGCTTGAAAATGTTTCGGATACGTTAAAAGGTGATACGGATTTAGGATTTATGCTGTATCATATGAAGTTTGAGGACGGCGGACATCCGAAAGATAATGATTGGGATAAACGTAATTTTTCGGACAAGGCAGACGCACTTTTTTACAGACCGCATATGATTGACGGTGTTATAGATGTAGCAAAATATAGGGAGATGATGAAATGCTGATAAAGGCTTTGAATGAATATTACGATATTCTTGCGAGAAATGACAAGGTTTGCAAAGACGGTTTTTCAAGACAGAATATCACGCATATGATTATGCTGAGAAAAGACGGTACAGTAAGCGATATTATAAACGTGGAGCAGGAAAGTGAACCCGACAGTAAGGGTAAAACCAAACTTCAGCCTATATCGGTAGTTTTGCCGGAGAGAACACAGAAACCCGGTATAGATGGAAATATTGTCGAACACAGACCGTTATATATTTTCGGACTTAATTACGACAATAAGAGCGGTACATATTCAACTGAGGACAGTACGGATAAGGCGAAGAAATCGCATAAAGCGTTTGTGGACAAAAACCTTGAATTTACAGAGGGTATGACATCGGATATAGTTACGGCATACAGAAACTTTCTGCAAAAGTGGAATCCGCAGGACGAAACCGAAAATGAGTTGCTTGTAAATCTCGGAAAAGCATACTCGACGGCGAATTTTATTTTCGGTCTTGACGGCCACCCTGAAATAAAATTGCACGATACTGACGGCGAAATTGCTCAAAAGATAACGGAACTGAAAAAATCAGTCGGACCGGTGCAGGGTAATGACATATGTGCCGTTACGGGAGAAAAAGGCGAAATATCGGTAACGCACGATAAAATCAAGGGTGTAAGAAATGCAAATGCAACAGGTGCGTTAATGGTTTGCGTAAATAATACGGCAGAGTGTTCATACGGCAAAGAACAGGCGTACAACAGTTCCATAACGCAAACTACTATGAAACACTACACAGAGGCATTAAACACTTTAATCGCAGACAAAAATCACAGAATATATCTTGATGATATGACAGTTGTATTTTGGGCGATGTCAGATGACGATTCAAAAGAAACGGATTTGTTTGCTTCAATGCTTGGGTTTGACGATAAGATTGATGCAGATGAAATGAACGGTATTTTGCTTAAATCGCTTAATGACGTAAATCAAGGCAAAAGTCCCGATTTGACAGAACTCGATATTGATAAAAATGTTGAGTTTTATATTGTGGGAATTGCTCCGAATGTTTCGCGTCTTGCACAAAAGTTTATATACCGTGATAAATTCGGCAACATATTTTCACATATAGCAAGACACCAAGCAGATATAATGATTGTTAATTCAAAAGGAAATATACCGATGTGGCGAATATTCCGAGAATTAAAACCGCCTCAAAGCACAAATTACACCACACCGCCGCCGCTTATGGCTTCGGTGTTCGGTGCGATAATAAACGGTACACGTTATCCGGAGTCTTTGCTTGAAAATGCCGTAAGACGAGTGAAAACGGATAAATCGGTAAATTATGTTCGTGCAGGCATTATCAAGGCTTGCATAAACAGAAAAGATAGATATTCAAAAAATAAGGAGGAGATAAAAATGGCACTTGATATTGAAAATAATAATCAAGCGTATCTGTGCGGCAGACTTTTTGCCGTACTTGAAAAAGTTCAATCGGACGCATTGCCTGGATTGAACAGAACAATTAAGGATTCATATTTTGCGTCAGCTTGTGCAAATCCGTCAACGGTATTTCCGAAACTTATAAAGCTTTCGCAATACCACATTGAAAAACTTGAATATAAAGTTAAATATAAGATAGTTACGGGTGAAATTATGGACAAGCTAAACGGCAAATTTCCAAAGACATTACCGCTTAGCGAGCAAGGTAAGTTTATTATAGGCTATTATCAGCAAACACAAGATTTTTATAAGAAAAAAGAAGATAAGGAAATATGAAAGGAAGTAGAAAATTATGGAACCAATTAAAAACAGATACGAATTTACAGTTATTTTTGATGTAGAAAACGGCAACCCTAACGGTGATCCCGATGCAGGCAATATGCCGAGAATTGATCCCGAAACGTCGGCAGGACTTGTTACAGATGTGTGCTTAAAGAGAAAAATCCGCAACTTTGTGGAAATTTTTAAAGAAGATGAGCCGTATTATAATATTCTTGTAAAGCCTGATAAGGCACTTAACACAAAATTTACGGAGGCATATGAGGCAATAGGCGAAAAGACAGGTCAAAAGGGTAAAAATCCTGAAGCGGTAAGAGCGGCGAGAGATTACATATGTCAAAATTATTTTGATGTAAGAACATTCGGTGCGGTTATGAGTACAGGTAACGACCCATGCGGTATTGTCAGAGGTCCTGTTCAGATTAGTTTTGCAAAGAGTGTTGATCCGATATTTACACAGGATATAACAATTACAAGACAGGCAAGAACAAATGAAAGTGATAGTGCTACTATGGGCAGAAAGAGCATAGTACCGTATGGCTTGTACAGAGCGGACGGATATGTGTCGGCTATGCTTGCACAGAAAATTACTAAGTTTTCGGAAGAAGATCTTGAACTTTTGTGGAAGGCCATTATCAATATGTTTGAACACGACAGAAGTGCCGCAAGAGGTAAAATGTGCGTAAGAAAACTTTATGTATTCAAGCATGATTCCTTACTCGGAAATGCTCCGGCGAATGTGTTGTTTGACAAAATTGTTATCGGCAAAAAAGACGGAGTGGAAGTTCCGAGAAGCTTCAATGATTATGAAATCACTGTCGATAAAAATATGCCTGAAGGAGTAGAACTTCAGGAAAAAGCATGATTAATATAAGGACAATACAGCATTATATGTATTGCCCGAGAAGATTCGGATTGCTTGAAATTGAGAATGCTTGGGCTGAAAATGTTTTGGTTGTGTTGGCGAATATTATGCACGAAAACGTACATTCGGGCAAACACCAATTCAAAAGCAATAACAAGGTTGTTTTAAGCTCGGTTACTTTGTATAATGATGAACTTGATTTGTATGGCGTTGCGGATTGTATAGAGTTTTGCAAAAATAAAGACGGCGTACCGATAGACGGTCTTGACGAAAAGTACACTGTCAGACTTGTGGAATACAAGCCTACACAGCCTAAAGACGGCTCTATAAGAGAAACTGACGCGATACAGGTGTTTGCTCAAAAATTGTGTGCGGACTATATTTGGAAATGCAACAGTGAGGGGTGCATATATTATGTCGATACAAGAAAACGTGTGAAAATGCCGTTTGATGAGGAGTATGACAGGTATAAAGCATTGCTTGATGATTTGGTCGGTAAAATGCAAAACGTAATGGAAAGCGGTGTTATTCCTCCAAAAATAAAAGGTCAAAAGTGCAGTGGTTGCTCGATTAAAGATTTGTGTATGCCTAAAACGAAAAAGTACAGCATTAAACAGCTTATTGAGGAGGATTGCGTATGAGAAAACTTTTGAATACTTTGTATGTCACGAATGAAAATATATACATGACTCTCGACGGCGAAAATGTTGTATGTAAGGAAAATAATGAGGTTAAATTACGACTTCCGTTTTCAAATATTGAGGCAATATTTTGTTTCAGCTATCTTGGCTGTTCGCCTGCACTCATGGGAAAGTGTGCCGATTACGGCATACCTATTAACTTCATATCTCCGTCAGGCAGATTTTTGGCTCGCGTGCAGGGTGCGTCACACGGAAATGTGTTGCTGAGAAAACGTCAATACGAACTTTTTTCAAAACCGCCTGCACTTTTAAGACAAAATACCGTTGCCGCAAAATTGGCGAATACAAAAAGTGTTGTGAAAAGAACGCTTAAAGATTATCCGCAAATTGATGAGGACGGCAAGCTGACTCATTGTATAGAACGCTTGGACGGTTGTATTAAAAGCGTGTATATCACAGATGATTATGACGGCATACTCGGTACGGAGGGGAACGGTGCAAAGGCATATTTTGATGTGTTTGACAGCCTTATTCTTCATCAAAAAGACGATTTCTGTTTTGCAATGAGAAGTAAAAGACCTCCGCTCGATAGGGTGAATGCAATGTTGTCGTTTTTATATACGATTTTTACCCGTGAATATGCGGCGGCACTTGAAAGTGTGGGGTTGGACAGTTATATGGGATTTTATCATTCGCTTCGCCCCGGACGTGAATCGCTTGCGTGCGATTTGGTCGAGGAGGGGAGATGTATTGTTGAAAGATTTGTGTTGACATTAATAAATCTTAAAATTATTAAACCCGAAGATTTTGATGTACAGGTAAGCGGTGCAGTTTTCTTGAATGATGACGGCAGGAAAAAGGTGCTCTCAAAATGGCAGGAGAAAAAACGTACCGATATGATACATCCGTATTTGAAGGAAAAAATTCCTATGGGACTTTTGCCGTATGTGCAAAGTATGTTGCTTGCAAAATTTGTGCGTGGTGAAATTGACGAGTATCCGTGTTATTTGGTGAAGTAGGTGATATTGATGATGACTTTGGTAAGTTATGATGTGTCAACTGTCGATGCGGCAGGTAGGAAAAGACTTCGCAAGGTTGCAAAGGAATGTGTTAATTACGGACAAAGAGTGCAAAATTCTGTGTTTGAAGTTGATGTTGATTACGGAACATTCTTGAAATTAAAAGATAGACTTATGAAAATTATTGATGAAGAACAAGATAGCCTTCGATTCTATTATCTGGGTAATAATTGGAAGAGGAGAGTGGATCATATAGGTGCAAAGGAAACATATGATCCTGAGGGCAGTTTGATTTTGTGAGCGAACGTGCAGTGATATTGGTTTTATATGGAGGTTCGCTGAAAAAATAATACATATTATGTAAAAAATATCGCTTTTTAAAGTGATTTTTAGTAAAATGTCCGCTCTGTTGTGGTGGTGTGACTTCACATATACAATATGTAGAGTCACGCTCCCCACGGAGCGTGTGAGTTGAAATTTACTACACCAAACATATCACATACCGCCCAAAGTCACGCTCCCCACGGAGCGTGTGAGTTGAAATCAACTTTGACCGTGCATTTTTTATCTTTCGCAACGTCACGCTCCCCACGGAGCGTGTGAGTTGAAATGCAAAAATGATATTTTCCATTATTAATAGTTAGTGGTCACGCTCCCCACGGAGCGTGTGAGTTGAAATTTTTCGGGTAGGGTATATCCCGAATTAGGGAATAAGTCACGCTCCCCACGGAGCGTGTGAGTTGAAATAAAATTTGAGAATAAACTATTAAATAGAATAGTTGTCACGCTCCCCACGGAGCGTGTGAGTTGAAATTTTTCGGGTAGGGTATATCCCGAATTAGGGAATAAGTCACGCTCCCCACGGAGCGTGTGAGTTGAAATTTCTTCACGAGAATACTTTGAACCACCCTTTAGGGTCACGCTCCCCACGGAGCGTGTGAGTTGAAATATATACATAATTACGATTAGTCCATTGACGTATTTGTCACGCTCCCCACGGAGCATGTGAGTTGAAATCTTGTACAATAATTCTGCATACGTTTTATTTTTGTCACGCTCCCCACGGAGCGTGTAAGTGGGGACGTCGGGGTGCCATCCTATACAAAATAGTAATTACAGAAAATAGGGGATAAGTGGCAGATTACCGCCTTACGGAGCCACCACTCCGTCACTGCGTGCCTCCTCTCCTCAAGGAGAGGTATAAAAGGCTCCGTTGATGGGAGCCGGTGACGAAGTCGGCTAAGTGGCAAGCAAACAAAAAAATGGGCGGTGAATAACCGCCCAAAGAATAACTAATTTTTAGATTTATTAACCATAAATATACCGACTGAAACAAGGACAAGTGCTACAAGACCCTGAACACCGAAAGCCTGATTTTTCTCGCCGAGAAAAACAGCCGAAAGGATAACGCCGAAGATCGGATTTGTAAAACCGAAAACGGCAACTTTACCGACAGGGTTATATTTAAGCAATATTCCCCACAAAGTATATGCTACGGCTGAAATCATCGCCATATATATAAGAAGCGCGATAGATGCAAGAGTAAATCCGGAAATTTTACCGCCTGTTGCTATTCCGACAACGACAAGAATAATACCGCCTAAAAAGAACTGATAACCGCTAAGAACCACAGGATTTTCATCTTTAGAATATTTTTTAATCATACCCGATGAAAGTGCATAAGCTGCCGCTGAAAGCAATATAGCACCTTCACCGGAAAGTTTTATACTCATATCAAAACCGCCGTTCGCAAGGTTAATTACAACAACTCCTAAAAATCCTACAACACATCCCAAAACTTTTAAAACCGTCATTTTTTCGTACTTAAATATAAATACTGCGAATAATATTGAAAGAAATACGTTTGCGGCATTTATAATAGAAGATTTTACGCCTGATGTATTCGCCAAGCCTATGTAGAAAAACACATACTGCATAACTGTTTGCACCATAGAAAGTTTAAAAACCGAAAAAAGTGATTCTTTTTTCGGTACAAGTATTTTTTTGCTTAAAATACTTCCGAAAAGAATTGTAAGTATACCGGCAAGTGTGAAACGAATACCGGCAAAAAGAAATTGTGAGCCGATGGCACCGGACGGAATGTTAAACATCTGATAACCTATTTTAATACAAGGAAAAGCACTTCCCCAAAGCAGACAGCATATAATCGCGAGTCCGCAGACGACAGGTGTTTTTGTTAATAATTTTTTATTCATAATATTACCCTCCTTAAAAAAACAACCATTCGATTGTACCACAAAATCACAATTAAAACAAGAAAAATATTTAGTTTTTTATAACTTTTGCGATTATTTGATAATTTTTAAAAAAGGTATTGAAAAATAAAAACATTGTGCTATAATAGTTCAGGCATTAAACAAAGAGAGGAGATTACATATGACTAACGATATGACTAAGGGTAGTCCGATAAAGTTGATATTAAGCTTTATGGTACCGCTTCTTATAGGTAATATATTTCAGCAATTTTATAATATGGCGGATACGATTATTGTCGGAAGAACTATAAGCGTTGAGGCACTTGCAGCGGTTGGTGCGACAGGTTCAATCTCATTTTTGATTGTGGGATTTGTGCAAGGTGTGACGAGCGGTTTTGCGGTTATAACCGCACAGAGATTCGGTGCAGGCAGTGAAAACGGCGTAAGGCGTTCCGTTGCGACAAGCATTATTTTAGGTATAGCCGTAACGATTGTTATGACTGCGATAAGCGTATTGGCGGCAAGACCGCTTTTGGAGATTATGAAAACTCCGTCCGACATTATAGACGATTCGTACAACTACATAATAGTAATTTTTGAAGGTATTGCGGCAGCGGTATTTTTCAACTTGTTTTCAAGTATACTCCGTTCGCTCGGCGACAGTAAAACACCACTTGTATTCTTGATAATCGCAAGTATTATCAATATTATACTTGACTTTGTGTTTATTCTTACATTTAAAATGGGTGTTGCCGGTGCGGGTTGGGCAACTGTTATCGCACAATTTATTTCGGGTATATTGTGCTTTGTATACAGTTTGAAAAAATTCCCGATTCTACGACTTACAAAGCACGATTGGAAATTCTCTTGGAAATTTGCTTGGCAACACCTTGAAGTCGGCTTGCCTATGGCGTTTCAGTTTTCGATAACCGCCATCGGTACAATGGTAATCCAATCGGCACTTAATTCGCTCGGTTCAACTGCCGTTGCGGCATTTACAGCCGGTTCGAAAATAGACCAATTTGCAACACAGCCGCTTGCGTCATTGGGCGTTGCGGTTGCGACATACACCGCACAAAATTACGGCGCAAGAGAGCTTGAAAGAATTAAAAAAGGTGTGACGGGTGCGGCGATTATCGCAACGGTTTGCGGTATTGTAGGCGGATTTGTTGTTATTACGTTCGCAAAACCGCTTGTTGCATTGTTTGTCGGCAGCGGTCAGAATGAAGTTATGTCGCTTTCAAAAGAATACCTTCTTCTAAACGGTATATTCTATGTGATACTCGGTTTACTGTTCGTTTACAGAAATGCTCTGCAAGGTATAGGCAGTAGTATGATTGCGTTTTTCGGCGGTGTTTGGGAACTGGTTATGCGTTCGCTTGTTGCATTTGTACTTGTGTCGTATTTGAAATTTGCGGCGGTATGTATTGCGTCACCTGTTGCGTGGTTTGGGGCGACAATTTGGCTTATGATTGCTTACTTCATTATAATAAATCGCATTATTAAAAAAGCAAATTTCGCTAAAATTAATTATTGATGTATATTTAATATTGCAAACTTTATCCTTTTTTGATATAATGAGTAGTATATTTAAAAAAAGAGAGGTATTAATATGACATCACAAAGTATAATACAGGGTATTGTATTACTTCTGTATCTTATCGCTATGGTAATGGTCGGATTTGTTTTCTACAAAAAAAATTCAACACATTCCGATTATGTACTTGGCGGACGCGGTATGAACGTTTGGGTAACGTCACTAAGTGCGCAGGCTTCGGATATGAGCGGTTGGCTGTTGATGGGACTTCCGGGTACTGCATATTTGTTGGGTTCGGGTGCTACAAACGCAATATGGACTGCAATAGGTCTTGCACTCGGTACATATTTTAACTGGTTAATCGTTGCAAAACCGCTTAGAAAATATACACAGATTGCAGGCAATTCAATCACAATTCCCGACTTTCTGCAAAACAGATTTCATTCAAAATCAAACGTACTTCGTATATTCTCGGCGTTGTTTATTTTGATATTCTTTACGGTTTATACATCGTCAATGTTTGCGGCAGGTGCTAATTTGTTTGATTATGTATTCGGTATCGGATATATACCTGCACTTATTTTGAGCGTTGTCGTTGTAACGGCATATACATTCCTTGGCGGATTTAAAGCGGTTTGTTGGACAGACTTGTTTCAGGGATTGCTTATGTTTGCCGCAATAATCGTTGTACCTTGCTTTATGTATAAAGGTCTTACTTCAAATACATTTGAATGGTCGGAAATCGGTAAAATTACACTTGGTGTATCGGAAGGTTTCGGTGCAATGGGTATAGTCAGTGCTATTGCGTGGGGACTTGGATATTTCGGTCAGCCGCATATCCTTACAAGATTTATGGCCATAAAGTCATCAAAGGATATTAAGCCTGCAAGAAGAATTGCTATGGTTTGGGTTATTGTAAGTCTTGCTATGGCTGTATTGGTTGGTATATTGGCATCGCCGTATATTCAATATATGTTCAAAACAGGTCAGATTACAGACCCTTCATCACTTAGCATTTTGAATGCAAACGGTATGCTTGAGGGCGCAAATACACAGAAAGTATTTATGGTACTTGTACAGAATATGTTCCCGACAGTTATTGCGGGATTGTTGCTTTCGGCTGTACTTGCGGCTATTATGTCAACAGCCGATTCACAGCTTCTTGTTGCGTCATCATCATTCTCATCGGATATATACAACACGCTTTTCAACAAGAATGCTTCGGAAAAGACATTGCTTAACGTAAGCCGTATCACGATTGTGGTTGTTGCAATTATAGCTTGCTTGCTTGCGCTTGACCCTAATTCGTCGGTGTTTGAAATCGTTGCTCACGCATGGGCAGGTTTCGGTGCGGCATTCGGTCCGGTTATTCTTTGCAGCTTGTTCTGGAAACGTTGTAATGAACACGGTGCATTGGCAGGTGTTATATCCGGCGGTGCGGTAGCACTTTTGTGGGCATACGTTCCGACTGCTATATGGGGTGCGGATAATCTTCCAGGTATATTTACCGTATATGAAATTATTCCGGGATTTATTGTATCGCTTGCACTTATCTTTATAGTGTCACTTGCCACAAAAGCTCCGTCAAAGGAAGTTATAGAAGAATTTGAATCGGTTAAAACAGCAGATGTATAATATAAAAGGGTTGTCGGCTAATGCCGGCAACCTTTTTTGAAAATATTTAATAAAAATGCTTGACAGGGAATAAATAATCTGATATAATATTTCAGAAAAGAAAACAAGCAGAACAATCCGTTCTCACCGTACGGCGAAGGCTTTGCGGTAAATATACAGATACTTTAGGTATCGGTGTATTGTGCGGGTGCGTTTTGCAGCCGTTTTTTTGTTTATGTTTTAAGGAGGGATTAACAATTAGTAAGAATGATTTGCAGATTAACGAACAAATTCGTGATAACGAAATTCGAGTTGTTTCAGCTGATGGCGAACAGCTTGGCGTAATGAGTGCAAAAGAAGCACAGGATATTGCGTATGAAAAGGGAATGGATTTGGTTAAGATTGCTCCGCAGGCAAAGCCGCCGGTATGCAAGATTATGGACTATGGAAAGTACAAGTTTGAGCTTAATAAGCGTGAAAAAGAAAACAGAAAGAACCAAAAGGTTATTAACATCAAAGAGGTTCAGCTTTCACCGTCTATCGATACAAATGATTTCAATACGAAGTGTAATCATGCAATAAAGTTCCTTAAAAAGGGCGATAAGGTAAAGGTTATAGTTCGTTTCAGAGGTCGAGAGGTAAGTCATTCACAGATTGGTTATACCTTGCTTGAAAGATTTGCAGAACAGGCTAAAGAAGCCGGAACTGTTGAAAAACCGGCTAAGCTTGAGGGCAGAAATATGACAATGTTTCTTGCTCCCTTGTCATAATATTATTTAATTCGGAAGGAGTGTGCATTATGGCTAAGACTAAGATAAAGACTCACAGAGGCGCCGCTAAGAGATTCAACGTAACTAAGAATGGTAAGGTTAAGATGAACAAGGCGTTCAGAAGACACATTTTGAACAAAAAGACAACTAAGAGAAAAAGACATCTAAGAAAGCAAGCTTACTGCTCAAAAGCTAACGCAGCAGTTATTAAAAAGCTTATTCCTTACAAATAATTCGAAAGAGAGGTAGAAACTAATGGCAAGAGTAAAAGGTGCATTAAATACAAGAAAAAGACATAAGAAGATATTAAAGCTTGCTAAGGGCTTCAGAGGTGCTGAAAGCAAGCAATTCAGAATTGCTAACCAAGCTGTTATGCGTTCAATGCAAAATGCTTATGTAGGCAGAAAAAGAAGAAAGAGAGATTTCCGTCGTCTTTGGATTACAAGAATCTCTGCTGCTTGTAAGCAAAACGGTATGAACTATTCAACATTTATGAACGGTCTTAAGAAGTCAGGTATCGAAATGAACAGAAAGATGCTTTCTGAAATCGCTATCGCTGACAGCGTTGCATTCGCAAAGCTTGTTGAAACAGCTAAGGCTGCTCTTTAATTTGGAGTACATTGTGACAGATTTTCAATCTGTCACTTTTTTTTATGCAAAAAATGAAAAATAATTCTAAATTAATCTTGTTTTTGTCGAAAGAAACGTGTATAATATACTCATAGAGAATAGGGAGATATATTATGAAAATTAAAGACAATGTTAAAAGTGTTTACACACAGATTATTGTCTTATGTGAAATATTCCATATTTCGTTTCTATTTATATTTAAGCATTTTTCAATGCAGATACCGCTTATGTACAACATCGGCAGTGTGATATTTTATATATTAATGCTGTTTGTTGTACTGAAAGGGTATTATCGTGTTTGTATTGTACTGGTGCATTTGGAAGTATCGGCGTTTGTTACGGTGACGGTTCTAAATGGCGGATATTCGTTGGATTTTGCCTTGTATTTGATTGCTATGGCAACATTTGTGTACTTTAATCCGTTTAAACATCGGAGTGTAACATATATATTTTCGATATGTGAGGTGCTGTTGTATATAGGTTTGACTTTGCATTGCCGTCATGTTTATTCGGAGGCGGAAGTGCAGATTGTTTCTGTTACTATATACAATACCGTTTTGGCAGTCGGAATTATATTGATAGGTGCGTACATATCGGACGTATCGGCGACTGTAACGCATAGAAAGCTCGTTGATGAAAACAAGACTCTTAACAATCTTGCAAATTACGACCAACTTACAGGCTTGCAAAGCCGAAGAATGTTTATGGAACGAATTAAGGACAGCGAGGACAATAAATCTGTGGTCATTTGTATCGGTGATATTGATGATTTCAAAAAAATAAACGATATATACGGTCATTTATGCGGTGACTATGTACTGCAGAATATTTCGGAGATTATGAGAAAATCGCTCGGCTTGGAGAATGTTGATATATGCAGGTGGGGCGGTGAAGAATTTGTGTTTATGTTCTGTAATGATGATATTAACAGCGCATTTGTAAAAGTTGAAAACTTAAGAAAAACTATCGAAAATAAAAATTTTGTTTATGAAAATAACAATATTTACGTTACGATGACGTTCGGAATTATCGAACGTGATAGCGGTAAAGTCGATGATGTTCTTCTTGAAAGTGCCGATGAATTGCTGTACAGAGGCAAAATTAACGGTAAAAATGTGGTTGTTAAAGCATAATAAAAAATATCTCTGCATTGTGCAGAGATATTTTTTATTTGTTTTAGAAATTAAATGTCTTTGTAACGAATGATTCGTCGTCTGAAGAGAACGGCTGAACTGTTATTTCAAGCGGTGACGACTTACTGTCAAGCTTGTACGCTTTTTGAACAGTGATTGTTTCACCCGGAGCAATATTTTGTGAAAGTGTAAGAAGTTCAACACCGTCCACGCCGATTACTGTTGCAGGAGCTAATGAAGAACCGTTTTGTTCGGCGACGACGTCATATACTCCGCTGAATGATTGGTCTGAATCGGTTTTGTTTGTAAATTCAAATGACACAACAACAACGTCGCTGTCATCATAATTGATAAGTTTTGCTTCCTCGATAGAAATATCGTTGTTGCTTACTTCACCCGAATAGCTGTCCTCTTTTGTATCTGATTTTGCCTCTGTACCTTCAACTGCCGCCATATCGACATTTTTTGAATAGTCCTGACCGTCAAGAGTTTCTGTTGCACTGCCGTTTTCATATGCACCCGACGCATCTGCCTGCGCAGTCTGCTGAGGTGTCGTATTTGTATTTTCTGTTTTTTTACCGCAGCCCGCAACTGACATTGCAAGAATTAATGCGGCAATAACGATTAAACTTTTTTTCATATTTACATATCCTTTCTTCAAAAAACAATTTTGTAGAAGCTTTAATGATATACTATCACAGTGTTTTTTAAAAATCAAGCATATCAAGAAAAATTCATAATCTATTCACATTGACATAATAGTTTTCAAGATATATAATTAACATAATGAGGTGATTTTATGAGTAATATTAAAGCGTGTATATTTGACCTTGACGGTACGCTTACAAATACGATAAATGCTATTGCACATTTTGGCAATATTGCACTTGCGGCATTCGATTTGCCTGAAATTCCGGTAGAGGATTATAAAATATATGTCGGTGACGGCAGAGATAAACTTATTCACAGAATGCTCGGCGTTTACGGCAAGGATAACGCGGAAATGTTTGAAAAAGTGCGTGATGTGTATGACGAAAATTATGAAAATGATTATCTTTATGATACGGACGCGTATGACGGAATAAGAGAATTGCTTGAAGAACTGAAAGAGAACGGCATAAAAATTGCGGTATGCTCAAATAAACCGGATAATGTCGTGCATTTTGTCACCGATAATATTTTCGGTGAAAATTATTTTGACGCGGTGCATGGAGTTATTGACGGTATGCCGACAAAACCCAATCCTTTTACGGCGCTTGAAATAGCGAAAAAACTCGGTGTAAAGCCGTCGGAGTGTCTGTTCTTGGGAGACACCAATGTTGATATATTTACGGCGAAAAATGCCGAAATGACGTCGGTCGGAGTGCTTTGGGGATTCAGAACAAGAAATGAATTGGTACAAGCCGGTGCAGACTATATTGCGGAAAATCCGCATGTAATTTTACAACTTATCGGGAGGTAGAAGAAATGAGAAAAAGCGGTATTTTAATGCACATATCATCGTTGCCGTCTGATTACGGTATCGGTACAATGGGCAAAGAGGCATATAAATTTGTGGATTTTTTAAAGAGTGCAAAACAAAAGTGTTGGCAGATTCTGCCGATTGGTCCGACAAGTTACGGCGATTCGCCATATCAGTCGTTCTCAACGAATGCAGGCAATCCGTATTTTATAGATATGGATATTTTGCGTGAAGAAGGTCTTTTGAAAAAATCGGACTATTCAAAGCTTGATTGGGGCAAAGACAGGAAAAATGTTGACTACGAAACAATTTATGAAAATCGTTTTAAGGTTTTGAAAATTGCTTTTGAAGAATTTAAAAAAGGTGATTTGTCGGAATTTTACGACTTCTTGCAGAAAAACGAAAGATGGATTTCAAACTATGCGTTGTTTATGAGCATAAAGAATGAAAATGACGGCAAGTCTTGGCTTGAATGGGAGGACGGACTAAGAAAACGTGATTCTCATTCGTTATGGGAATTTAAGTCGTCGCACGAAGATGACGTTATGTTTTGGGAGTTTGTGCAGTTTAAATTCTTTGAACAGTGGAACAAACTTAAAAAGTATGCCAATGACAACGGTGTGTCGATAATCGGCGATATTCCGATTTACGTTGCGCTTGACAGTGCGGAAGTTTGGGTATATCCCGATTTATTTGAACTTGACGAAAATCTTGTGCCGAAAGCTGTTGCAGGTTGTCCGCCGGACGCATTTTCTCCGACAGGTCAGCTTTGGGGAAATCCGCTGTATAATTGGGACAGGCACAGAGAATACGGCTTTAATTGGTGGATAGACAGAATAAAGAGTGCAACGTCATTGTATGATGTTGTTCGTATCGACCATTTCAGAGGGTTTGAGGGGTATTATTCGATTCCTTACGGGGATAAAACCGCCGAAAACGGTCAGTGGCTGAAAGGTCCGGGGATTGAATTGTTCAATGCCGTTAAAAATGAATTGGGCGATTTGCCGATTATAGCGGAGGATTTGGGATTTTTGACGGAGGACGTGCATAAGCTGTTGAGAGATTCGGGTTTCCCGGGTATGAAAGTGCTTGAATTTGCATTTGATCCGCGTGAAGAAAGTAATTATTTGCCGTATACATATAATTCAAACAGCGTTGTCTATGTCGGCACGCACGATAATAATACAGTGCTTGGTTGGATTGATGAGCTTGACGAAGATACACTTGAATTTTGTAAAAAGTACATTGATTCGGAGGATGATATTGTTTGGAAACTCATTAAAACCGCTATGGCAAGTGTGAGCGATACGGCGATAATTCAAATGCAGGATTATCTTGAACTCGGCAGTGAGGCAAGAATGAATACACCGTCTGTACTCGGCGGCAACTGGCAGTGGAGAATGGGTAAGAATGATTTGACTGACAAACTCGCAAAGAAAATTGCCGATATAACCTGTACATACGGAAGATATGAAAGACAGTGATTTTATGCAGACGATTGAACAGGCACTTTTAAAGTTGGAAAAGTCAAAGTTCAGAAGTAGTTTTAAGCTGAAAGAAAAGGATAGGGAGTATGTAAAAAATAAAGGTATGGACACTATACGTTCTCATGCCAGTGACTTTGTTCGTGACAGACTTGCACCGTCATTTATTGCGAATGACGGCAGTCAAACACCTATGCACGGACACCCTGTGTTCATCGCACAACACGCAACGGCGTGCTGTTGCCGCGGTTGTCTTAACAAGTGGTACAGAATACCGAAAAATGTTGAACTTACTCCTGTCCAACAAGAAAAAATAGTGAATTTACTTATGGCTTGGATTGAAAAACAAATGAAAAATACACCTATCATTCGATAGGTGTATTTTTTGTATTATTATTGCAATACATTTGTAAGCGGTGTCATATCCTTGTCCCATGCAAATATTGAAACTGATTTGTCGGAGGTGATACCTGCAAATGAAATTGTTTGTTCTGCTTTTGAATCAAGTGTGACAGTTTGAAGTTTAGCTGTTTTAAGAGTATCATTGTCGTTGTATACGCCGACTGTAACCTTTATAGTTAAGCTGTCCAAAGAATTGTTTTTAACTGTTACGTTCATACCGTTGTCATCAAAATTTTTGCTCAATTTTACTGTTTCTTCACCCGGAACAGAAAGACGAAAGTCTTTATAAACTGTAAAGCTGTCTGTTTTATTTGTGATTTGTGCCGGCATTGTAACGTCTGTTGCCTTTGATGAACCGTAGAATGTACCGTCATTGCCGATATCGGATATAAACAAACAAATGCTTTCTGTAGGTATTAAGTTGTTTTCAGCCGGACAAGTTCAGGATTACGGTTCACAAATGGCGGCGGCTACACTTGTATTGCTGCCGATAATTGTAGTATTCCTGTTCTGTCAGAGATTCTTTATTGAAAACGCTACATCTTCGGGAGTTAAAGGATAATTAAAGAGGTAGACTGAATAGGCAAGCCTATATTTTAGGCTTGCCTATTGTTATACATTCAATTTATTGACATTAAATTATTGCTATTGAAATAACTTGGCCGTGTTGGTATAATTATTATATAAGGAGTGTGATTTTAAGTATGATAACTATGGAAGAATTACAAGGCTATCCGGTGGCTGATGATAAAGAAATTCGTGACGCACACAATAAGGCGGTTTCGCTTATTGAACATAATGTTGACGAGTTTTTTGACTGTTTTCCGGGTGCAAACAGTGAAAATAATTTTTACAGGCAAACAGAAAATACAGACTGGACAGAGGGTTTTTGGACCGGTGAATTGTGGCTTGCTTATGAGAGTAACAAAGACGATAAATTAAAGGAAGCGGCACTTTGTCAAGTGGACAACTTCCTTTACAGAATAGAACATCATATTAATACCGACCATCACGATATGGGCTTTTTGTACAGCCCGTCTTGCGTTGCGGCATATAAGCTTACAGGCAGTGAAGTGGGTAAACGTGCGGCACTTTTGGCGGCGGATAATTTGATGAAACGTTTTCACGAAAAAGGTCAGTTCTTTCAGGCGTGGGGCAAAATAGGCGATAAGGACAATTACAGACTTATAATAGATTGCCTTATGAATATGCCGTTGCTTTTCTGGGCGAGCAAGGTGACAGGTGATAAAAAGTATGAAGAAAAAGCACAGGCACATATAAAAACAGCGATGGAAAATATCGTGCGTGACGATAATTCGACATATCATACATATTTCTTTGATATGGAAACAGGTAAACCTACAAAAGGCGTTACTTGTCAGGGTAATCGTGACGGCTCGGCTTGGTCGAGAGGTCAGGCTTGGGGAATATACGGCAGTGCGGTTGCGTATTCTAAAACAGGAAATAAAGAATATTTGGATATATTTAAACGTGTAACAAAATACTTTATGGAACATTTGCCGAAGGATTTAGTGCCTTATTGGGATTTTGATTTTGATACCGGCAGTGATGAACCGCGTGATTCTTCATCAGGTGTTATAGCGGTATGCGGTATGCTTGAAATGGCTAAATATCTTGATAAAGATGAGGCTGAATATTATACACAGACGGCTAAAAGATTGCTTAAAGCAATTATTGATAATTGTGCCGTTAAAGACAGTAAAGAGTCTAACGGACTTTTACTTCACGGCACATACGCAAAGAAAACACCGCATAATACATGTAATAACGGCGGTGTTGATGAGTGTAATACATGGGGAGATTATTTCTATATGGAGGCACTTACACGTCTGACAAGCGACTGGGATCCGTATTGGTTTTAGTATATAGACAATAAAAAAATACCGTAGTCGTAAGACTGCGGTATTTTTGATATGTCGTAAAACTTATCTCTTTGAGAACTGTGGAGCACGACGAGCGGCTTTTAGACCGTACTTCTTTCTTTCCTTCATTCTTGAGTCTCTTGTAAGGAAGCCTGCTGACTTAAGGTCTGCTCTGTAAGCTTCTGTATCAACTTCAAGAAGTGCTCTTGAGATACCGTGACGGATTGCACCGGCTTGACCTGTGAAACCACCGCCTTCAACTTTTGCGATTACATCGAACTTATCTGTTGTCTTTGTAAGTTCAAGTGGCTGACGAACGATAAGCTTTAGTGTATCAAGACCAAAGTATTCATCGATTGTTCTGCCGTTTATTGTGATTTTTCCGTTGCCAGGAACAAGACGAACTCTTGCAACAGAAGATTTTCTTCTACCTGTACCGTAGTATTGTTCTTTAGCCATTTATATTGTCCTCCTTACTTTATTTCGCCTGTCCAAGCGATTGGATTTTGTGCTTGATGATCATGTTCTGTACCCTTGTAAACACGAAGTCTTGTAAGAGCTTTTCTTCCGATTGTGTTGTTTGGAAGCATACCGTTTACAGCGTACATAACAGCCTTTTCAGGTTCTTCTGCCATAAGCTTGTTGTAGTGGATTTCCTTAATTCCGCCTACCCAGCCTGTGTGGTAGTAACGAACCTTTTGGTTAAGCTTATTACCTGTAAGGATAATCTTATCAGCATTGATAACGATAACGTGGTCACCGCAATCTACGTTTGGTGTAAATGTAGGTAAGTGCTTACCTCTTAAAATGCTTGCAACTGTTGCAGCAACACGACCAAGTGGCTTGTCAGCTGCATCAACAACATACCACTTTCTTTCTACGTCTTGTGGCTTTTGCAAATAGCTTGAATTCATAGTTGTGTCCTCCTATACTTAATCTATTCATGTTAAAGCTTACTTCTTTAACTCACAACGGCTATTTTACTATGTTTTTTGCTCATTGTCAACACTTTTTGAAAAATTTTTAATAAATCAAATAACAATCTCTTATTTTCTCTTTATTTCTCATTAATACTCTTTAAATCACAACTTTCATTTTAAAAATTGCTGTATTATTTTGTTCACTTGACTAATAATATTTTATGACATATAATAAGAATATACGACAAAAAGTATTGGGGTGAAGTGATGAACAAGGTAAAAGAACAGATTAAATTTGATTTTGCGAACAACTGTTTTGATGTGCTTAGACTGTACAGTGCGTTTTACGTTATGACTCTGCACATATTCAGACATATAAGATTACAGGAAGTGTCGCCTATATTCGATTGGTGGAACGGTGTCGTTGTGCTGTTTTGCATAAGCGGTTTTTTGGTTCCGGTGTCTATGGAGAGAAGTAAAAACACGTGGGAGTTTTTGAAAAAACGTGTACTGCGAATAATTCCGTCGCTGTGGGTGTGTATAATTGTCGGAGTGATTGTGGCGGCGGCTTTTTGCGGATTTGTGCTGAACAAGACGTTTGTGACGTGGTTTCTGGGCCAGCTTGTTTTTATACGGGATTTGCCGCAACCGGATTTTATAAATAATTTCGGAATAGGAAATTTCCAAGCAAATCTTTGGACAATGATATTTACAGTCCAGTTTTACATTATTACTGCGATAATATACAGATTTTTAAAAAATCGAAAACTGTGGGTATGGATATTTGTAATGATACTGTCTATGGCACTTAATCTTGTTGTGCCGCACTTACAGGAAATATTGCCTGAAACGGGACGGTTGATAATCTCACATTCGTGTATGCCGTATTTTTATATGTATTTTGCAGGTTGGTTTATGTACCGCTATCGTGAAAAAATCGTGCCGATACTTTCAAAAACAAAAATATTGTGTGTGATTTTGTTTATTGCCCGTGCGATTTATTGCGACAGGTTCGGCGTGAGGATAGGCGAGTATATGGATATGATTCAAGTGCTTTTGCTTTGCCTTATGACTGTCGGTTTCGGTTACAGTTTCGGTAAAATCAGATTTAAGTTTGATTTGTCGTACGGATTGTATTTGTATCATATGGTTGTTGTTGATATATTCGTGCAAATCGGTTTGGTGGGTAATATGGGATATGTTGTGGCGGTTTATGCTATTGCTGTATTGTGTGCGCTTATATCGCATTATCTTGTAGACGATACCGTTGCACATATATTTAATAAGAAAAAACCGAGTATAGATGAAGTTAAAGAAGAAAAAATTGAAGAAAAAAATGAAGAAAAACAAATTGTTAAACAACCTGTTTCGGTTGCAGACGATGATGAAACCGATTTTTAAAAAGACGGAGCAATCCGTCTTTTTTGCTTTGTAAAAAATATTGGATTAATTTTATTTTGGTGGTTGACTTTGCGGAAGAGTGGTGGTATAATAATCTATGTTGTTTATAGGTCATATCGGGATGTGGCTCAGTTTGGTAGAGCACTACGTTCGGGACGTAGGGGCCGCAGGTTCAAATCCTGTCATCCCGACCAAAAACGGCAAACAAATCGCATTATTATGCGGTTTGTTTTTTTTTATTGCCAAATGTGAGCAGAAATAATACTGAATCAGAAGTGATAAAAGAATCTGTGCTAAATAAATATCCCCCGGTATAGCCGGGGGATATTTACTATTCTCCTAAATGTTTAATTATCTTGTTATACATATGTTTAAAGAATAACAATGATAACGTCAATGAGGCGATTTCGGCAATGTTGAATGACCACCAAACCGCGTGGATACCGCCGAATTTTGCAAGGATATATGCTGACGGAAGAAGTATGATAAGCTGACGTGTTATAGAAATCATCATACTTAAAAAGCCGTGTCCCAATGCTTGCAGGCTTGATGAAATAACTATACATATACCTGCAAATGCAAAGCTGAGGCTGATTACTCTTAATGCCGGAATGCCGATTTCAAGCATATGGTCTGAAGCGTCAAACAATCTCAAAAGTACATCGGGTATAAACTGGAACAGCATAATTCCTATAAACATAATACAAACCGCGTACATAATTGCGAGCTTAATGGTTTTTGTAAGACGTTTTTTGTTTTGTGCACCGTAGTTATATGAAACAATCGGCACCATACCGTTATTAAGACCGAATACAGGCATAAATACAAAACTGTTAAGTTTAAAGTATACACCGAATACCGCAACGGCAGTTGATGAAAAAGTTATAAGAATTTTATTCATACCGAAAGTCATTGCAGAGCCGACTGACGACATAATTATTGAAGGAATACCGACAGAAAGAATGTTCTTTACAAATATAATCTGCGGTTTAAAACCTTTAAAGCTGATATGTACATCGGGATTTTTGGTAAGGTTAAATGTAATCGCAAGAATTGCCGCACATATTTGACCTGTTACAGTCGCAATCGCCGCACCGGCAACACCCATTTTCGGCATACCGAATAAACCGAAAATTAATATAGGATCGAGTATGATATTGATAATTGCACCTGTTGACTGTGTTATCATTGTGAATATTGTTCGTCCGGTAGATTGAAGGATTCTTTCAAAACCAATCTGCATAAATATACCGAATGACATAAGCAGACAAATTCTTGTGTATTCAATACCCATATTTGCAATATCGCCTGCACCCGCTTGTGCAAGGAAAAACGGCTTTGTTACGAAAATTCCTATAAGTAAAAATAAAACATATCCGAGAACTTCTATAAATATACCGTTTTCGGCGGTCTTGTTTGCCGCTTCAAACTTTTTTTCGCCGAGTGCGCGTGAAAGCATTGCGTTTATACCTACACCTGTTCCGACTGCCACGGAAATCATAAGGTTTTGCATTGGAAATGCCATTGAAACGGCTGTCAATGCGTCTTCGGAAAGTCTTGATACGAATATACTGTCGACTATGTTATAAAGCGCTTGTACTATCATTGATATAACCATAGGCAGTGACATTGTTACAAGCAATTTGTTTACAGGCATTGTACCCATTTTGTTTTCTTTCGGTTGTTCCATTTATTGTGACTCCTTTCGATTTTTATATGCAACTTTCTTATTATACTATATTTTGTGGCGGTTTGCAAGGGAAGGTGAGGGAATTGTGGGATTTTTGTGTATGGTAAGTGGGCGACCAATGGTCGCCCCTACGGAAGAGTGGTATCACGGAGTGACGGAGAGGTGGCAATCGAGAAAATAAAAAAGCCCTCCCTCAGACGGCTGAGCCGCCAGCTCTCCTCAAGGGGAGCCATGAGGGGTGTCATGTGTGCCGTCCAATACGGATGAGATGTGTGTGGGCGAGGGAGAGCCTCTCCTTGAGGAGAGGTGTCACGGAGTGACGGAGAGGTGGCAATCGAGAAAATAAAAAAGCCACCCCTCAGACGGCTGAGCCGCCAGCTCCCCTCAAGGGGAGCCTTAAGGGACATCGGTGTGCCGTCCTATACGAATGAATGGGAGGAACGGAGAATTGTTTTGTGAATAATATAATGATTTTGCATATAAATAAAATCTGCTATTGAAAAATAGATATAATTGCGGTATAATTATAAGATAAGGAAAAGTAAGAAAGGACTTGCGAAAAAAATGGATTTGGAATTAAAAGAAATTGAACTTGCGGCTAAACGTCTTGAGCCGACTATTCACAGAACTAAGATTGAATCATCTAAAACTTTCTCTGACATGACAGGCGGAGAGATATATTTAAAATTTGAGAACCAACAGAAAACAGGTTCATTTAAAATAAGAGGTGCGTCAAATAAGATTGCCGCACTTGTTGAAAGAGGCGAAATTACTTCAGCCGTTGCTTCATCTGCCGGCAACCATGCACAAGGTGTTGCGTATGCGTCACACGTTCACAACATTCCCGCAACTATCGTTATGCCGAAGTCTGCTCCTATCGCTAAGGTGAGTGCGACAGAGGGTTACGGTGCCAAGGTAGTGCTTTACGGAGATTGTTATGACGACGCTTACAAAAAAGCGGTTGAAATTCAAGAAAAAGAGGGTGCAACTTTCCTTCACCCATATGACGATCTTGAAGTTATGGCAGGACAAGGTACAATCGGTATAGAAATTCTTGAGGATTTACCTACTGTTGATATGGTACTTGTACCGGCTGGCGGCGGCGGTCTTTTGGCCGGTGTTGCGGCTTGCATAAAGCAAATCAATCCGCGTGTACAAATTATAGGTGTACAAGCTGAGGGCGCTCCTGCAATTTACAATTCATTTAAAGAGAAAAAACACGTTACTACCGATTCTGCCGTTACTATCGCAGACGGTATTGCGGTTAAAATACCGGGTGACAAAACTGTTGAACTTATTAACAAGTATGCAGATGATGTTGTAACGGTATCGGATGCGGAAATCTCAGAGGCTATTTTACTGCTTCTTGAAAGAACAAAGCAAGTTGTTGAACCTGCCGGTGCTACACCGCTTGCGGCTGTTCTTAACAACAAGGTTGATGTTAAGGGTAAGAAAATCGCTTGCGTACTTTCTGGCGGTAACATTGATGTTAGCTTTATTCACAGAATTATCGAGCTTGGTCTTGTTACGCGTGAGAGAAAGCTTAAATTTAAGACTACACTTCTTGATATTCCGGGAAGTTTGGAACATCTTTCACACATTCTTGCCGAGGCAAACGCAAATATCGTAATGGTACAGCACGACAGATTGAGTGCAGAACTTGATCCGAACGAGGCAATTATTCATATTGCTTGTGAAGTCGGCGGCAGAGAACACGGCGAAAGAGTTATTAAGGTACTTGAAAAGAACGGTTATAATATTGTGATGGAGTAAAATTAAATGATTAAAAAATCTCTTATTTCTCTGATGTATGAGGCGGCATCTATTCAGCGTTGGAACGACCATATCCGTCCTTGGACCGGCTTTACGGAGCTTGACAAGCAGGCACACAAGATGTTTTATGCTTATGTGCTTGCAAAGTGTGAGGGCGAAAGCGTTAATATGATAAAGCTTATTGAGGGCGGAATATTTGAGTTTTTCCACAGAATTGTGCTTACTGACATTAAACCGCCTATTTATCATAAACTTGTAAAAGAAAAAGGCTTTCAAATAGATAATTGGGTACTTTCCGAGCTTGAAGAACATATGGACGGTATCGGCGGCGGTTTCTTTGAGAGAATGAAAAAGTATTATCTTGACAAAGATTACGCATCTCTTGAAAAACAGATTTTAAAAGCCGCACATTACCATGCAAGCAACTGGGAATTTAAAATAATTTACCCTATGAATCCGCAGACTTTCGGTATAGAACAGGTTAAAACCGAAATGGCACAGGGATTGGCGGCTTGCGATACTTTTCACGGCTTCAGATATTTTGCCGGAAGTAAGTATCTTCAAGAGTTTTTGTCGCTTATAGGAAAGCTGAGATACCAACAAAGGTGGGCAAAAGCGGTAAGAATGCCCGAAACTTTTGTTATGGGGCATATGCTTGTCGTTGCGATTTTGTCGTACTTTATGTCGCTTGAACTTGACAATCCTTGCAGAAAACGTCTTGAAAACAACTTCTTTTCGGGACTTTTTCACGATTTACCCGAGGTTTTGACAAGGGATATTGTGTCCCCTGTAAAGAACAGCGTCAAGGGTTTGGACAGCATAATCAGTGAAATAGAAGATGAACAAATGCGTGAAGTTATTTATCCGCTTTTACCGCCTGCTTGGCACAGGGAGATAGAGTATTACACGCAGAATGAATTTGACTCTAAAATTATTGATGACGGCGAAATTGATATGGTTACGTCGGACTTGATAAACGAAAAGTATAATGAAGACAAATACAATCCGATAGACGGACAGATTATACGCGGATGTGACCACCTTTCCGCATACATTGAGGCATATATGTCGCTTAGCTATGGCATTAAGTCAGAGCAAATGCAGAGCGGATATGACCATTTGAAAGGCAAATACAAGGATAAGGTTATCGGCGGAATTAATTTTGGAGAATTATTTGATTACTTTGTATTATGAGATATAACAGAGAAAAAAAAGAACTGACCTTTGATGAGGCTAAAGACAAGGCTTTGAGATTGCTTGAATTTCGTTCGCACAGTGAGCGTGAACTTTCGGATAAGCTGAAAAGAGCCGGCGCAAAGGAAGAAGATATAGATGAAATTCTTGAATTTTGCAGAAATTACAGTTTTTTGGACGACAGAAAGTATGCGATTGCAAAGGCAAAGGATTTAAAGAATTTGAAAAAATACGGTAAAAGACGTATTAAGTCCGAGCTTTACAGCAAGGGTATAGATGCGGAATACGTTGAGGAGGCGGTTTCGTATCTTGATGAGGACGAAGAGGATATGCTTTTGCCTCTTGTTGAAAAAAGGCTTAAAGGTGACTTTGAAAAGAAAAACATTGATAAATGTATACGATATTTTATGTACAGAGGTTACGGCTTTTCTGACATTAAAAATTGTATAGATAATATAAAAGAAGAATATGGAGAGTAAACTTATGTATAACATCGGTCTTGTTTCGCTTGGCTGTGCGAAAAATCAGACAGATGCCGAAATTATGCTCGGTATATTGGCAAATGATGGTTTTAATATAACGTATAATCCGTCGGACGCCGATGTCATAATCGTAAATACTTGCGGTTTTATCGAGTCGGCTAAACAGGAATCAATAGACGCTATACTTGAAATGGCTCAATACAAAAACGGAAGATGTCGATTGCTTATTGCGACAGGTTGCTTGGCAGAACGATACAGCGGTGATATTTTAATCGAACTGCCCGAGGTTGACGCAATAGTCGGAACAGGTGATTATGATAAAATCGCGGAGGTTATCCGCGAGGCGTTTAAGGGCGAAAAGCCTGTAATATGCGGTCATAATGACAGAACTCCGGATGAACGGCTTCCGCGAATTTTGTCAACACCGTCATATACGGCATATTTGAAAATTGCCGACGGTTGTGACAATAACTGTACTTATTGTGCTATTCCTATGATTAGAGGACATTTTAGGAGCAGAAAAATTGAAGATATAGTTGAAGAAGCTGAAAATCTTGCGAAAAACGGTGTTAAGGAACTTATACTTATTGCACAGGATACTTCACGTTACGGAAAAGATTTGTACGGCGAATATTCGCTTGATAAGTTGCTTGAAAAACTTGTCACGGTTGACGGTATCAAGTGGATAAGAGTGCATTATTTCTATCCCGAGGCTATTACGGACAGTCTTATTGATACAATGGCTAAATATGATAAAATATGCAATTATATCGATATGCCCGTACAGCATGGCAACAATGAGATTTTAAGACGTATGGCAAGACGTACAACTCAAGAACAAATGGTTGAGAGAATCAATAAAATAAGAGAAAAAATGCCTGACTGCACAATCAGAACGTCTATAATTGTAGGCTTTCCGGGTGAAACGGAGGAACAGTTTAACGACCTTTATGAATTTGTTAAAAAGGTGCGTTTTGACAGAATGGGTGCTTTCACATATTCACAGGAAGAAGATACTCCTGCGGCTGATTTTCCGAATCAGGTTGATGAGGAAATCAAGGAAGAACGTCTTGACAGACTTATGACACTTCAACAGGGAATATCGCTTGAACTTAACAAGGCTAAGCTTGGCAAAACACTTGAAGTTTTGGTTGAGGGATACGATGAAGAAAGTTTCTTGTTCTACGGCAGAAGTCGCGGCGACAGTATTGATGTTGACGGAAAAGTATATTTTGCAACGGAGGAAGAAGTTACTCCGGGAGATATTATAAAAGTGAAAATTCTTGACGCAGATGAATATGACCTTACAGGTCAAGCGGAGGTGATTTGATGAATACAGCTAATAAAATTACAATGATTCGTGTAGTTCTTGTACCGATATTTATGGTGTTGTTTATGATAGATAACGTAATGTGTCATTATGCGGCACTTGGTGTTTTTGTACTTGCGTCGATAACTGACGCAATAGACGGTCACGTTGCAAGAAAATATAATCAAGTAACGACTTTCGGCAAATTCGTCGATCCGCTTGCGGACAAGGTACTTACAACGGCGGCATTTTTGATATTGATGTACTATGACCGTATGAGTGTATGGGCATTGATGATTGTGCTTGTAAGAGAATTTGCGGTTGCGGGTATAAGACTTGTTGCGGCGGGTGAAGGCAAGGTTGTTGCCGCAAGTATGTGGGGCAAACTTAAAACCGTTACGCAAATGGTTGCAATTATCGTTGCAATGCTTTTGCTTCCGATTCAGAATACATTCTTAGGTGTACACCCTAAATTGATTTCAGATATACTTATTTGGATTTCGGTTGTATTCACAATAATTTCGGGTGTGGACTATATAGCAAAGAATTGGAACTTGATGGAAATGAAATAAATTTGTTTTATATAAATTGAAAGGGGAATTACATAAATGAAAGAATTAATAAATACTCTTAAATTTGACGCAAGCGGACTTATTCCGGCAGTTGTGCAGAATATTGAAACTAACGAGGTGCTTATGGTTGCATATATGAATGCGGACACGATTAAGCAAACTCTTGAAACAGGCAGAGCAACTTTTTGGTCAAGAAGCAGACAGGAAGTTTGGGTAAAGGGCGATACTTCGGGTAATTATATGTACGTTAAAGAAGTTCGCGTTGACTGCGACTGCGATTGTCTTGTTGTGCTTGTTAATCCTGCCGGCCCTGCGTGTCATACGGGAAACAGAAGTTGTTTCTTCAGAAAGATTGAGGACGGCAAGCTTGTTGAGGACGCAAAGGAACAGACTAAGACAGATGTATTTGCGCGTGAACAGGCTGTAGTTATGGACAGAAAAGAACACCCTGAAGAGGGCAGTTATACAAATTACTTGTTCGATAAGGGCGAAGATAAGATTTTGAAAAAAGTCGGTGAGGAGGCTGCCGAAGTTGTTATTGCAGGTAAAAACCGCGATAAGGACGAAATCAGCTACGAAACCGCTGACCTTATTTATCACCTTACTGTTATGCTGGTTGACAACGGTATGACTTGGGAAGATATTTATAAGGAAATGGAAAGAAGAAGTAACTAATCGAAAATCGGTTGCCGAAATTTTGGCAGCCGATTTTTTTGTTTTGAGAGGTGCAACGTTTTGGTATTGTAAAATGTCGGTATTTGTGATATAATAAACTATTATAGAAAAAGGAAGAATCACTGTATGTGGCATTTTATAAAACATTTTATGACAATCACAAGGCACCGTCACAAGGTAATGTATCATTGCCTAAGGTGCGGAATTTTGTGGCAGGGTATGCGTCACGATTTGTCGAAATATTCACCGACTGAATTTTTACCGGGAGCAAGATTTTATCTCGGTGACAGAAGTCCGACAGAGGGCGAAAGACGTGAATACGGTTATTCAAAGGCTTGGATGCACCACAAAGGAAGAAACAAACATCACTTTGAATATTGGACAGACTACAATCCCAAAACAAGACGTATGGAGGCGGTCGAAATGCCGTTAAAATATGTTAAAGAAATGTTTTGCGACCGTGTTGCGGCAGGAAAAATTTATTTGGACGACAAATATACAAACGATAATCCGATAGAATATTTCTTAAAGGGAAATGCTAAAACAAGTATGCACCCAAACACTGCAAAGCTGCTTGAAGGGTGGCTTATGATGTTGCAGCAAGAAGGGGAAGAAAAAACGTTTGCGTATATAAAAAATTTAAAATAGCCGTTTGAAAGGAGGATTTTGAATGAAAAAGATTTACAGACTTTTATATTCAAACAAATTCGTTGCAATGGTAATGCTTTTAATGCAAATCATTACGTTTGTTGCAATGTATATATGGATTTCCGACTATTCAAAGGTTTTGTTCGGTCTTTCGACTGTTTTGAGTGCCGTACTTATAATATTTGAAATTAATCGTACAGAGGAATCTACTTTTAAAATGACGTGGATAACGCTTATTGCGATTATACCTATATTCGGTGCTTTGTTTTATCTGTTTACAAGGGCACAGGGAGTGTCAATGAATATAGGTGACGATTACAAGAATATTCAAGAGGCAAACAAAAAGTATCTTGTTCAAGACAATGATGTTATGAAAAATATTTATCAGACCGATAAAAATCAGGACGGATTTGCAAGGTATTTATCGAAATACGGCGGTTCTCCTGCTTACACAAATACGGGTGTACAGTATTACAGCATAGGCGAGAGAATGTTTGAGGATATGAAAAAGGAGCTTTTGAAAGCGGAAAAATTCATATTTTTGGAGTTCTTTATTATAAATCACACGAGCCGTATGTGGAATGAAATTCTTGAAATTTTAAAGAAAAAAGTTAAACAGGGCGTTGAAGTTCGCGTTATGTATGACGGTATGGGCTGTATCGTGACGCTTCCGCGAAAATACAATGAATATCTTGAAAGACAGGGGATTAAATGTCGTATATTTTCGCCGATTGTACCGCTTTTGTCAACTCACCAAAACAATCGTGACCACAGAAAAATAATGGTTATAGACGGTGCGGTGGCGTTTTGCGGTGGGATAAATATTTCAGATGAATATATTAATGAAAAGATGCGTTTCGGGCATTGGAAAGATACGGGATTTATGCTCAGAGGCGAGGCGGTCGCGGGATTTACGGCGATGTTTCTTGAAATGTGGAACGTAAATGATGAACACATTGAGGATTGCGGTGAATATATCCAAGCGTCAAAAAAATATTCCGTAAGTACGGACGGATTTGTAATACCGTTCGGCGATACTCCGCTTGATGAAGTTTATGTCGGAAAGCGTGCGTATATAAATAATCTGAACAATGCGTCGGAATATACTTATATAATGACGCCGTATCTTGTTATTGATGACGAGATGTATGAGTGTATGAAGTATGCGGCTCAAAGGGGCGTTGACGTTAAGATTATAATGCCACATATTCCTGACAAGAAATATGCGTTCTATCTTGCGAGAACATATTATAAGGAACTTTTGAAAGCAGGTATAGAAATATACGAATATACACCCGGTTTTGTTCACGCGAAAATGTCGATAAGTGACGGTAAAAAAGCCATTGTCGGTACGGTAAACCACGATTACAGAAGTTTGTATCTTCACTATGAATGTGCGGCTTATATGCTTAATGTACCGGCGGTTATGGATATTGAACGTGATTTCAAAGACACGCTTGAATTGTCGCAGAAGATTACATTAGAGGACGTTAAACATTTTAATATTTTCACAAAGCTTTTAGGACATATTATAAGGTTAGTAGCACCACTACTATAAAAAAATGCGGTCATACAGACCGCATTTTTGTTTGTTATAGTGAGGTGTACATACTGTATAGGTTGTAGTACAATCCTTTTTTATCAATCAATTCTTGGTGTGTGCCTTGTTCTTCGATACCGTTTTCGGTGAGGACAAGAATCATATTTGCGTTACGGATTGTTGTAAGTCTATGGGCGATTGTGAATACTGTTCTGCCTTTTGCAAGTTTTTCGAGTGAGTCTTGCACGATTTTTTCGCTTTCATTATCAAGTGCGGAGGTCGCTTCGTCAAGAATAAGTATAGGCGGATTTTTTAAGAATACTCTTGCGATACTTATTCTTTGCTTTTGACCGCCCGAAAGTTTAACTCCACGTTCGCCGACATATGTGTCATATCCGTTTTCGAGGTTTGAAATAAATTCATGTGCGCCTGCAAGCTTGGCGGCGTTTATAACATCTTCGCGTGTTGCACCGCTTAATCCGTAAGCGATGTTTTCAAAGACCGTTCCCGAGAACAAGTAAACGTCCTGTTGAACGACACCGATTGAATTTCGGAGCGAATTTAATGTGACGTTTTTTATATCTTTGCCGTCAATTAAAATACGTCCTTCTGTGACGTCATAAAAACGTGGGATAAGGTTACAAAGCGTTGTTTTTCCGCCGCCTGACGGACCGACAAGTGCAACGCTGTCGCCTTTCTTGATGTTAAGATTTATATTTGACAGCACGTTTGTGTCATCGTCACTGTAATGAAATCCGACGTTTTCAAACGTTATATTTCCTTGAACATTTTTCAATTCGTCGGCATTTTCTTTTTCTGTTATTTCGGCAGGTGCGTCCATAATTTCAAGGAAACGCTCAATACCTGTCATACCGCGTTGGAATTGTTCGGTAAATTGAATGATTGTACGCAAAGTGGCAAGGAGCGTGCTTACATACAAAAGATATGCGGTAAGGTCGGCAGGGGAGATTTTGCCGTTAATCATAAACAACGCACCCGCAACAACGACTATCAAATACATTACACCCTCAAAGGCTCTGTTTGATGTTTGAAAACCTGCCATATAGAAATATCCGAGTTTTTTTGTGTCAAGAAATTTTTTGTTGCCGTCCTCAAATTTTTCAGCTTCAAGTTCTTCTGTCGCAAATGACTTTACCACTCTTATACCGAGCAATGTATCCTCAACCTGTGAATTAATTTCGCCGATTTGGTTACGCTGTTTCTTGAACGCTTTACGCATACGCGTATTAAAGAATTTTACAAAACAGAATATAAGCGGAAGTGATGCGAACACAATAACCGTAAGCGGTACGTTTACTCCGCAAAGAATTATAAATGAAACGATTATTTTCAGTGCGGCGATGAAAAATTCTTCGGGGCAGTGGTGTGCAAATTCTGTTATATCAAACAAGTCACTTGTTATTCGTGCCATAATTTGTCCGACTTTGTGTTCGGCAAAGTATGAATGTGAAAGCGTTTCAAGGTGTGCGAATAAGTCACGGCGCATATCTGTTTCGATTTTTGCTCCCATAATATGTCCTGTGTCAGCCATATAGAAATTTGCCGCAGAGTCGATTATTCTTAAAATCAGATAGAAAAGTCCTATTTTTAAGATTATTCCGACGGTTAATCCTGCTATGTTATTGATACCCATATTTGTTATGTAACGCACGAGCATTGGGAATACAAGCTCACAAACCGTTGTCAGAGACGCACAGAGTAGATCGAGTATCAGTATCCATTTGTATTTTTTGAAATACGGTACAAAGCGCTTTATAAGATAACTCATCTTCATTTGTTTTTCTTCTGTCTGCATTGTTTTACTCCTTTATAAAAAATTGAATTTAATATATATTTATTATAACAGATATTTTGAATTTTTGCGAGTGATTTTAGAGTTTAACAGAATAAAAAAGATGTTGACATTATAACAATATAACGCTATTATATATAATATAGAGTAATAATGGAATATAATGTCGGAAAAGTAACACGTAAATTGTAATATTGATTGAGAGGTGCAATATGAACAAACAATGGGATTCAATAACGAGAGAGGATTTGCTTGAGTTATACGTTGAAAAAGGGTATATAGACAGTGAAGTTGCAGAACTTTTTGGTGTAACTAAGGAACAAGTCGTTTATAAGAGAAGAAAGTTTGATATTTCGCGGTCTGAAATAACAAAGGAAAGATTTATGGATGAAGAAGGCTTGGAATTATCAAAGAAAATAAATCAGAATTTTAAGCAGTCATTAATGGAAAAAGACATATCCGATATATCAAAAGCAATTATCCATTACGCATTTATAGATGGACCAATAAAAGATATGAATTCTAACGGACAAATTAGCGATATAGATATGAAAGCTATTAATGAGTATATGAACAATAGAATTGCAACTTTTTTATATCTTTTAAAAGAACAGGATTGGGTGCGTTTAGCTTTCCTCTTAGATTCATATAAGAATTGCGGCACTGATTGGGATGAACCGAATTTGCAAATTAATGAGTTGGATAGTTTGATAAAACTACCGTTTTCAGACAAACTTGATTAGGCATTTTTGTTGAGGTGAATAGTTAGGGTACTTATGTTTAACTATTTGCATTTGTGGCAGGTAATATTATGGAGGCATAGAATGAATATACAAAAACTTACTTTAGCTATTTCTGAATTTTCTAAAAAGAAAAAATCTAATACAGCATATTATGAAGAAAATTGGAATGAAAGAAAAGAACGCAAAGAATATTATCAGTCTTTTACAAAAGACAAACTTTTAGCAATGACAGAAGATGATTTTGCGGAATATATCGGAAAACTTTGGTCTATGCTCATTTGGGGTAATAAAAAATATGTTGTTGATAAACTGATTTCAGATAATGGCTTTAAGAAGCTTAAAAATCAGTTGGTTGATTTATTGTATGGTACTAATGATATAGAAAGTCGTTGGGATACTTTCTTGAAATCTGTTAAAGGAATGGGACCGGCGACAATCAGCGAGCTTCTTACATATGCAAATCCACAGGAATATGCGATTTTTAACCGAACAACAATACTTAGTTACAGCTATCTTGAAATTTCGGATATGCCGAAATATAATTATCAATACACAGGCAAGAAATATGTTGAGGTTTGTAAAGTGGCAAAGAAGATTTCTTTGGAATTACAAAAGTCCGGTGCAACGGACTATGATTTTTTAGCTGTTGATTATTTCTTGTGGGATGAAGTATTGCCGCTTACAGAAAAGAAATTATCTGAAGTCGTTAATGTTTCGGTATCTCCAAAAAGCGAAGATAAAAATAATTCAAAATCTTTACATGATGAGATAAAAGAAAAATTAGTGGCAATCGGTGAGCTTTTGGGGTTTGACAGTCGTTCCGAAGTTAAAATTGCCACGGGTGCAGTTGTAGACGCAATTTGGGAAGCAAAAATAGGTAATATGGGTAAGGCAATTTACGTATTTGAAGTGCAGTCAAAGGGCTCTATCGACAGTTTGATATTGAATTTGAAAAAAGCTCAAAGCAATGCCGCCGTTCAAGCGGTCGTGGCAGTAGCAGATGAAGAACAGCTTGCAAAGATAATAAGTGAAAGTATGGGGGTTATAGATGAAAAATCACTGCGTACATGGGATTCGGAAGATGTTTTGGCAGTATATGATTCTCTTGTTAGAGCACATGAATCTATAAATAAACTTGCACTTGTGCCGGAAAGTTTTTAGCTTATAATGAAAATAAAGTAATTCTTTCGATTAAAAAGATAATAACATTTGTAGGGTATGGTGTTAATGATGTAAAACATAAAAATAAGGTTTTTGCTTAAAGCAAAAACCTTATTTTTGGCGGAGAAGGTGGGATTCGAACCCACGTGCCTGTTAAGGCAAACGCATTTCGAGTGCGCCCCGTTATGACCGCTTCGATACTTCTCCAAAAGTACCTTAATATTTTATCATAGTAAAACAAAAAAGTCAAGCGAAAAACGAGGTTTAAATTGACTTTATAAAAATTGAGTGATATACTGAAATTGAAGCAATTTGAAAAACGGAGCTATGGTTATGAAAAGATTCAGATATATATTTTTTGCCGCGTTATTGGCTATGATGTGGCTGGGGATTAATGTTTATGCAGATGAATATGACGGGTTGGATTTTGATTACGGAAGTGTGCTTGTGCAGTTAAAACCGCAGATTACCGATGCTGTTTCAATGTGTTCAGACCCGTTTGAAGAATTGAATATCAGTGATGCAAGATGTATTTTCGGTGACGATGCAAGCAGTATCAGTTTGTTTTCTGATAAAACAGAGCCTATTATATATGTACTTGATTTGGAAAATCCGAGCCGTGAAAATGTTATAGATACGATTGAAAAGTTAAAGGCTATGCCGAATATTGAATATGCAGAGCCTAACTACAATGTATATGAGTTTTCCGAACCTAATGACACGTACTATCAAAACGGAAAACAAGCTGTGCTTGATTTAATCGGTGCAAAAAAGCTTTGGGATTTTGATATTGATTGCTCTGATGTGACTGTCGGAGTTATGGATTCGGGTATACAGACAAATCACGAGGATTTAATTGATAATATATGGGTGAATACGAGAGAAATTGTCGGTGACGGCATTGATAATGACGGTAACGGATATATTGATGACATATATGGTTGGAATTGCGGTGACAGTAACGGTGATGTGTCATATGTGAGTAATCACGGCGTCCACGTTGCAGGTATTGTGAGTGCGGTGACCGACAATTCCAAGGGTGTGGCGTCTGTTGCACGTAATGCCAAAATCGCATCAATAAAGATTTTTAACAGCAGTGGTAAAAGTACTTTATCTTATATAATAGAAGGGATTAATTACGCGAAAAAGAATGATATAAATATTATTAATTGCAGTTTTGGCGGTGCAGGTTGGGGAAGTACTTCGGTGAGTATCGTTAAATCGGCGATTGAGGCGGTGCCGGATATATTCTTTGCTATTGCGGCGGGAAATATTGCGACAAGTACACCGCAAGCGGATAATGACAAAGTGGCAGTGTATCCGTCACAACTTACAAAAGACCTTGACAATGTAATTTCTGTTGCAAACACGACAAGCAGTGATGAACTCAGCAGTACGTCGCATTACGGTGCAACAAGTGTTGATATTGCAGCACCGGGTACAGTTATTTACAGTACAATTCCGACAAGCAGTTACGGAACAATGTCGGGAACTTCTATGGCTACACCTATGGTTGCAAGTGCTGTTGCGGTAATGCGTGCAGTAAATCCGAATATTTCTGCAAAAAAAATTAAAGAAACTTTGTGTTCGAGTTCAGACAAGCTTTCGGCACTTACAGGTAAAGTTATAAGCGGCGGAAGATTGAATGCGTATAATGCGGTTAAGGCAATTATGCCGACACCGACGCCAAGTCCAACGGCAACACCGACAGCAACACTGAGTCCAACGGCAACACCAACAGTAAAACCGACAGCAACGCCTACGACAGTACCGACACCGACAGCAACACTGAGTCCAACGGCAACACCAACAGTAAAACCGACAGCAACGCCTACGACAGTACCGACACCGACAGTAACACCAAGTCCAACGGCAACACCAACGGTAAAACCGACAGCAACACCAACGACAGTACCGACACCGACGCTAAGTCCAACGGCAACACCAACGGCTGCTCCGACAGTCACACCAATGCCGACTGTTTTAATGAACAATAAAATTGAGTGTGGAATAAAAGATAACAAACTTATCGTATCGCTTAATTTTGAAGAAGATGACGAAGTGATGTATGTTGCGTTCAGAAAAGGTAATGAACTTAAAAAGATTGTGACACCTGACATACATAATATGACGGCGGAGGTTGATTTGAGTGATACGGAATATGACAGTATAGATGTATATGTGTGGAATGGAAATATGAAGCCGTATGCAGAGGTAAAGCAAATAGAAAAATAAAAGAAAACCCAATCGAATTTCGTTCGATTGGGTTTTGTATTATTCTTTGTCTTTTAACAAATCGCGTATTTCGGCAAGAAGTTCTTCTTGGGTAGGACCTGCAGGAGTGACTTCTTCCTCAACTTTCTTTTTGAATTTATCATTTAGTTTATTAAGTCCCTTAACTACGCAGAAAATTATAAATGCAAGGATAAGGAAATTAATAATAGCCGAAAGGAAATTACCGATATTTATTGATGTACCCGGAATTATCCATTTAGACATATCCATAACCGATTCAACGGCACTTGTGTCACCGACTGTACTTGTAGCGGCTGTTTTGAGTGCGCCTGTTATAAGAGATACAACGTATGCAATACCCGGGTTGATAATGTCGGCAACGAGTGAATCTACAATGCTTTTAAATGCACCGCCGACAACAACGCCGACTGCCATATCAACTACGTTTCCGCGAGATATAAAATCTTTAAATTCATCAACAAATTTCATAGCAATTTACCCCCACCAACAACATTATTAAAATTCTAACTTATCTTCCAAGAACTTTTCAAGTTCGTTAATCTTAATTCTTTGCTGTTCCATTGTATCTCTGTCACGGACTGTAACCGAGTTATCTTCTGCTGAATCGAAGTCATATGTGATACAGTACGGTGTACCGATTTCGTCTTGTCTTCTGTAACGCTTACCGATTGAACCGGCATTGTCATATTCACAGTTGAACTTCTTTGAAAGCTGTTCGTATACAGCTGTTGCACCTTCGTCAAGTTTCTTTGAAAGCGGAAGAAAGGCAGCCTTTATCGGTGCAAGCGCCGGATGCAAGTGCATAACAACTCTTGTGTCGCCGCCCTCAAGTTCTTCTTCGTCATATGCTTCAACAAGGAATGCAAGTGCAACTCTGTCTGCACCAAGTGACGGCTCAATACAATACGGAACGTATTTTTCGTTTGTGATTGGGTCCATATATTCCATACTTTCACCGCTGTGTTCCATATGTTGCTTTAAGTCATAATCGGTTCTGTCTGCAATACCCCAAAGTTCACCCCAACCGAATGGGAATACAAATTCAATATCGGCAGTTGCATTTGAATAGAATGCAAGTTCTTCAGGTGAGTGATCCCTGAAACGCAAGTTTTCCTTTCTTATACCAAGGTTAAGTAAGAAATTCATACAGTATTCTTTCCAATATGCGTGCCACTCAAGGTCTGTACCCGGTGCACAGAAAAATTCAAGTTCCATTTGCTCAAATTCTCTTGTACGGAATGTGAAGTTACCCGGTGTGATTTCGTTTCTGAATGATTTACCGATTTGTCCGATGCCGAAAGGTACTTTTTTACGGCTTGTACGTTGTACGTTTTTGAAGTTTACGAAAATACCCTGTGCAGTTTCCGGACGAAGATATACTACTGATGAAGAATCTTCCGTAACACCTTGGAATGTCTTGAACATAAGGTTAAATTCACGAATATCAGTAAAGTTTTGCTTGCCGCATTTTGGGCAGACAATGTTATTTTCTGTGATGTATTCAACCATCTTTTCTTTGCTCCAACCGTCAACTGTGATGTCCTCACCTTTTTCGTGTGCAAAGTCTTCAATCAGCTTGTCCGCTCTGTGACGTGATTTACATTCTTTACAGTCCATAAGAGGATCCGAGAAACCGCCGACGTGACCCGACGCAACCCATGTTTCTGGGTTCATAAGGATTGCACAGTCAAGACCTACATTATATTTTGATTCCTGTATGAACTTTTTCCACCAAGCTTTTTTTACGTTGTTCTTAAATTCAACACCGAGAGGACCGTAATCCCAAGTGTTTGCAAGACCTCCGTAAATTTCACTGCCTGGGTACACATAGCCTCTGCCTTTACAAAGCGCTACGATTTTGTCCATTGTTTTATCTGCGTTATTCATTATAAAAAAGTCATCCTTTCAAATTATTACATAATTACATATACATATAGTTTATAAAAACTGACGGTGTTTGTCAAGGCTATTCCGAAAAATATTGACGTTATAAGTATTATTTTTTTGAATTTTCGGAATATAAAAATTTTGGGGACAGAAAAGGTTATGTAAACTGTGAATGTGTTAATAAAGTTATCCACGCTGGGTGCATAACGCGTGGATAACTTTGATATTTACGGATAAATCGGGCATGAATTGCGTGGATAAGTGCGTGGATAGAGTGGATATTAACACGGCTGTAACATTGTTGTAATGTAAATTATGCAAACCGCAATGTGAGTGTAATATTTGTGGCTTGACAGTGTGGGTGGAAAGTTATAAAATTATGGATATAATTTTTGTGGTGGGATATGCCACCCCTCAGTCGGCGTTGCCGACAGCTCCCCTCAAAGGGAGCCGAAAAGCCTCTCCTTGAGGAGAGGTGTCACGAAGTGACGGAGTGGTGGCAATACTGATAAATGAAAGGAATAGGAATGAAAACAAAAACGACATATATATGCAGTGAATGTGGGTACAAATCACCGAAGTGGCTGGGAAAATGCCCAGGCTGTAACAGTTGGAACACCATACAGGAAACTGTTATTACGGAAAAGAAAACGTCTGCTACGCGTGCAATGTCTATAAGTAACGGCGGAAGTGTGCGTATGCCGAAAAGAATCGGTGATGTAAAAGTCGGATATGAAACACGTTACAAAACCGGTTTACAGGAGCTTGACAGAGTGCTTGGCGGCGGAATTGTACAGGGTGAATTAATACTTGTAGGCGGTGACCCGGGTATCGGTAAATCAACATTACTTTTGCAAATTTGCCAAAAAGCCGGTGAAGAAAGAAAAATTCTATATGTTTCGGGTGAGGAGTCGGAGGAACAAATTAAAATTCGTGCTGAAAGATTGGGCGTTACAACGGAAAATCTATATCTTGTTTCCGAAACAGATGTTGAAACGGTTATAGAATGTATAAACGAAATTAAACCCGACATTGTTATTATTGACTCAATTCAAACGATGAACAGACAGGATATTGCCTCTGCGGCAGGAAGTGTTCCGCAGGTAAGAGAGGCTACTAACGCTTTTATGCACATTGCAAAGTCGCTCGGCATTTCTATGTTTATAGTCGGTCACGTTACAAAAGAGGGCGCGATTGCTGGCCCGAGAGTGCTTGAACATATGGTTGACTGTGTTCTTTATTTTGAGGGTGACAGACAGCTTTCGTTCAGAATTTTAAGAGCGGTTAAAAATCGTTTCGGTTCGACTAATGAAATCGGTGTGTTTGAAATGTGTGACAGCGGTCTCAGAGAAGTCGAAAATCCGTCAATGATGCTTTTGGAGGGCAGAAATGTTGATATATCGGGAAGTGCGATTGTGTGTACAATGGAGGGCAGTCGTGGTGTTATGGCTGAAATTCAAGCACTTGTTACACCGACCGGATTCGGCAATCCGCGTCGTATGACAAACGGTATTGATGTTAATCGTGTGCTGTTGCTTATCGCGGTACTTGAAAAACGTGCAAGAATGAATTTGTCAAATTCAGACATTTATGTGAATGTTGCAGGCGGACTTCGAATTGATGAAACGGCGGTTGATTTGGGTATTTGTGCCGCTATTGCGACAAGTCAGGCGGATATTCCTTTGCCGCCGGATATGATTTTTATCGGTGAAGTCGGTCTTGGCGGTGAACTTAGAGGTGTTTCGCAGCTTGAAAAGCGTATTAATGAGGCGGCTAAACTGGGGTTTAAGTCGGCGATTGTTCCGAAACAATCGCTTAGAGGTGTGAAAATTCCGGACGGTTTTGCGGCTTATGGGATTAAGACGATTTCGGAAATGATTAATATGCTTAGAAGAAAATGACAGAAAAGCCACCCTTCAGTCGGCGTTGCCGACAGCTCCCCTCAAGGGGAGCCTTATAGGGCGGCCAATGACCGCCCCTACGAAGAAAGTGCAGTATAGCGGTGTGTAGGGGCGACCATTGGTCGCCCGTTTTGAATGAGATGCGGATTGTGTGAAAGTATGGAAACGGTGCATCGATGTCTCGCGTTGCAGATAACAGATAAGAGAGAATAGAAAAAATAATAGACAGAACCACCCCTCAGTCGGCGTTGCCGACAGCTCCCCTCCAGGGGAGCCTTACGGAAGAGGGGTATATAAAAAGCCTCTCCTTGAGGAGAGGTGTCACGAAGTGACGGAGTGGTGGCTTGAGGTAATCAATCGCTATTTATGCGGAGAGTTGACAATTTTATTGTTTTATATTATAATTAATTAGATTAGAAAATGATGTTTTAAGGAGTTTTCGGGAAGTGGAAGAAAAGAGAACAGGCGGCGGAAAAGAATTTATATTTTCGCTTTTATGGGCTGTCATATTTATGATTTTAGGACAATATATAATTTTTATTTTGCCAAGCTACAAAATAATCGGTACGATAATAACGATACTTTTATTTTGTATATTGGGTTTCTTTGTCTTAACGCGTTATGCGGCGATATTTACTTACAGCATAAAAGACGATATTGTACGCGTAAACCGTGCAATCGGTCACAGAAACAAAGAAGTTGAATTTTATATATCGGACGTGAAGTCTGTTACCAGACAAAAACCGAAAAAAACTCCGAAAACGATATACAATATGCGTGCGAGTGTATTTTCGCCTAAAAAGGTTTGGTATGTTGTTTACGAAAAGAACAGAATAGAAAATATGCTTGTTTTTGAGCCGTCGCAGAAAATGGCTGAAAAGATTAAGAGCAGAGCGAAAAACAGCAAAGCTTAAACATTTTGGAAGGAATGGTTTTATAATATGGTAAACGTGATAGGGGTACGATTTAAGCCGGCAGGCAAAACGTACTATTTTGATCCGCTTGATTTTGATATAAAACAAGGCGACAGTGTAATTGTCGAAACTTCAAGAGGTATTGAATACGGCGAGGTCGTTATGAGCAAAAAGGCTATTGATAACGATCAATTCAAGAAACCTTTAAAGGGTGTTATCCGTATCGCAACCGAAGAAGATACCGAAAAAAGCAAAAGGAACAGAGAGCTTGAAAAAGAGGCTTACAAAATATGTTTGGAGAAAATTCAAAATCACAAGCTTGAAATGAAACTTGTTGAAGTTGAATACACATTTGACGGAAACAAGATTTTATTCTATTTTACCGCGGACGGAAGAATTGACTTCCGTGAACTTGTAAAAGACTTGGCTATGGTCTTTAAGACAAGAATCGAACTTCGTCAAATCGGCGTCAGAGATGAGGCGAAAACTCTCGGAAGTATCGGTGTATGCGGCAGAGGTTTGTGTTGCAGTCAGTTCCTCGGTGAGTTTGCTCCGGTGTCTATCAAAATGGCAAAGGAACAGGGACTTTCACTTAATCCGACTAAAATTTCGGGTGCTTGCGGACGTCTTATGTGTTGTTTGAAATATGAACAGGATACATATGAGGAACTTTTAAAGGTTACACCGAAACAGGGTGCTATCGTAAAAACTCCCGAAGGTACGGGCAGCGTTGAATATGTCAGCTTGCTTAAAGGTCTGGTTAAAGTTAAACTTGACGACGAAAACGAAAAAACTTTAAAAGAGTTTAACGTTGCAGACGTTAAAGTTCTCAAAAAAGGCAAAAACAACAAGCCTTCAGAGGAAGAAATCGGAGAGTAAAATATTTTGAAAAACTATTGAAGTATATCAATTTTCGTGTTATAATCATATCAGCAATATCAAATGAGGAGGTGTATTTCAATGGCATATAAGATTTCTGATGCTTGCATTTCATGCGGTGCTTGCGCTGCTGAATGTCCTGTAAGTGCAATCAGCGAGGGTGACGCTCAATACGTTATAGATGACGCTACTTGTATCGAATGTGGTGCATGTGCCGGTGTCTGTCCGGTAGGCGCTCCTGCACAAGCGTAATTAAAAATGAACTGAGAAGGTGTTGTATAAGAGAAATCTTTGCAACACCTTTTTACATTATATAAATTTATGGAGGGGTAAGGCTATGAAAAGAGTTACGCTTATAATAACTGCCGTTTTGACGGTTCTTATGCTTACGGCGTGTTCTTCAAATAAGGTGGTTTATGAAAGTAATACCGAAAGTCAAGGGGGTAACAAGGCTTGGACTGTTCTTATATATATGTGCGGCGGTGACGATGAATCCGTAAACGGTGATTATTCAAAAAAACTTGATGAAATTATGAATGTAAATTATTCGGACAATATAAATGTCATTGTGCAAACAGGCGGCAGCAGTAAGTGGCACACAAAGAATATATACAGCGATTATTGTCAGAGATTTAAAGCCGGTAAGAATAAACTTTATCTTGAGGATCAGTCTATGGCGGCAAATATGGGTGACTACAATACTCTTGCTAATTTTATATCGTGGGGCACGTCAAAGTATAAAGCAAACCATTATATGCTTATTTTATCAGGTGCAGGCGGCGGATTGATAAACGGTATGGCTTATGACGAGCTTAACGGCAACGACAGCCTTAATCTTGAAGAAATTTCATACGGAATCAGTGCGGCGGGCGTGAATTTTGATATGCTGTCTTTCGATTCGTCACTTATGGGAAGTCTTGAAATTGCGGCGGAGATGTCTATGTGTGCCGATTATATGACTGCACCGCAGGACGTTATCGGAAATGATGAATGGAATTATGAATATGTTTTACAGTATTTGTCCGACAATCCCTCAACTGATTCTCAAGGTATAGGTAAGGCAGTGTGTGACGGATATTATGCAAAGTGTGAAGAAAAAGGCACTGACAAAGACGCGGCAATGTCTTGCGTTGCTTTAGACAATATGTCTACGCTTAATCAGGCGTTTGACGGTATGGCAGGCGATATGCTTACCGCAACGGACAGCCTTTTAAATTATGTCAATCTTTCAAAGGCGATAAGCGGTGTACAGCTTTACGGCGGTGCAACGGTTGATGAGGGATTTTCAAATTCTGTTGATTTAGGCGATATGGCGGTTAAAACAAGTGAATTTGTCGGAAACACGTCGGACGTGCTTATTAACACGTTAAATGAAACCGTTTTATACAGAGTGTGCGGTGAGAGAAAAGCTAATTCAACAGGTCTTGCACTATATTATCCGCTTTGGGAAAACAATGACGAACTTCAAGAGTATATTGAGATTTCAAACAGTGTTAAATATAAAGAATTTCTACGCAAGATATGTACCGGGTGCAATGTAGAAGATTCCTCAAATACAGAAGATTTTAATTCTTCTTGGGCGTGGAATACATATAATCAAGATATGCAGACTATGGAATATAAGACTATTTTGGACGGCAATTCATATGAACTGAATATTCTCGGCAATATGGATATGTTCAAAAGTGTGGATATAAACGTGTATAAGGCGGATAAAAAGAGCGGAAACTATACATATATAGGTAAATACAGCGATTTGGACGGTGACTGGGAAGCAGGTATTTTTAAAGATAATTTTAACGGCAAAATGCTTAGATTATGTGGTAAAAATATATCGGTTAATCTTGTCGGAAAATATGACGGTTACGAGATTTATTCGACTCCGATTATATTAAACGGCAAAAGAAGCAATGTTCGCATTATGCACGATACCGAAAAAGACAGTTACAAAATTATCGGTGCTTGGGGCGGTCTTGATTCGACAAACGGCAGAGCATATACGAATTTAAAAAAGATTGGTTTCTTTGATAAAATAACTCCTATTCTTACGGTATATGACGTGGAACACAACTCAAACGACAATATAACAGGTTCATGGACTTTAAAAATGTTCGGCGGTGTGAAAAAAGCAAATATTTCAGACGGAGCTTATATTTTTGAATACGAACTTACTGACATATACGGTTTGAAACGACGCGGTACTGCGGTTAAAGCGAATGCGGGCGGCGGAAACATCAGATTTGAATAAAGAGGGTTTAACAATGGGTTATACAGAAAATTTAATCGATTTTATCGGAAAAAGTACGGATTGTTACCATGCGGTCAAAACTGCAAAGGACAGGCTTGACGAAAACGGTTTTACGGAACTTCTTGAGGGTGACAAGTGGGATGTACAAAGCGGCGGTAAATATTACGTTATACGAAATTCGTCATCAATAATTGCGTTTGAAATGCCGAAAAAAGATTTCGGTGCGTTTATGATTTGTGCCTCTCATACCGATTCGCCGTCATTCAAGCTAAAGCCTGATTTTGAAATAAATGCGGACGGTTGTATAAAGTTGAGTGTTGAGGGTTACGGCGGTATGATAATGTCGTCGTGGCTTGACAGACCGCTGTCGATAAGCGGAAGAATTGTTACGGCAAAGAACGGTAAGGTTGAAACGAAACTTGTCAATATAGACAGGGATTTGCTTGTTATTCCGTCACTTGCAATTCATATGAGCAGAGATATTAATAAGGGTTATGAATTTAATATAAGACGTGATATGTGTCCGATAGCGTCGGAGAAAAACGGCAGAATTGAGGATATTATTGCAGAAAATGTCGGAGTAGATAAAGAGGAAATATTGGGTTTTGATTTGTCGCTTTACAATCGTATGCGCGGTACTGTTTTGGGCGCGGACGGAGAATATTTTTCCGCACCGCGAATTGATGATTTACAGTGTATGTACAGTACACTTGAGGGATTTTTAAATTCCGAAAGTGATGATAATGTAACTGTTTTCGCCGCGTTTGACAATGAAGAAGTCGGCAGCGGTACAAAGCAAGGTGCTAAATCATCATTTTTGCGTGATGTGCTTGAAAGAATTTGCAATAATTCGGAAACGTACAAAAGAGCCGTTGCTAAAAGCTTTATGTTATCGTGCGACAATGCTCATGCGGTGCATCCGAATTTTGCGGACAAGTCGGACGGTACAAACCGTGTGTATATGAACGGCGGTATTGTAATTAAGTACAATGCAAATCAAAGATACACCACTGATGCGGTATCGGAGGCGGTTGTTAAGTATGTGTGCAAAAATGCAGGTGTGCCGTATCAGATGTATGCAAACAGAAGTGATATTCCGGGCGGTTCAACGCTTGGAAATCTTTCAAATGAAAAGGTTTCGCTGAATACCGCAGACATCGGTCTTGCACAGCTTGCCATGCACTCGTCATACGAAACGGCGGGAAGTCGTGACACGGAATATATGGTGAAAATGATAAAAGAATTTTATAAAACGGAAATTGTGCTTTTAATGTTGTATTCAGCTTGACATAGCACAGGATATTTTATATAATAAATAAGATAAGTTAGTATAAAAACAAAGGAGAATAGATAAATTATGAAATCAATGGGCGTAAATGAGATTCGTGAAAAGTTTCTTAGCTTTTTTGAATCAAAAGGTTGTTTAAGACTTGGAAGTTTTCCGCTTATACCGAAGAATGACGCAAGTTTGTTACTTATAAATTCGGGTATGGCACCGATGAAACCTTGGTTCCAAAACCCTGAAACAGCACCTAAAAGACGAGTTACGACTTGTCAGAAATGTATCAGAACAGGTGATATTGAAAATGTCGGTAAGACTGCACGTCACGGCACTTTCTTTGAAATGCTCGGTAACTTCTCTTTCGGAGATTACTTTAAAAAAGAGGCAACTGCTTGGGCGTGGGAATTCTTCACTAAGGTTATGGAAATTCCGCAGGAACGTCTTTGGATTTCAGTGTATGAAGAAGATGACGAGGCAAGAGATATTTGGGTAAATGAAGTTGGCGTTGACCCTACTCACATCGTTAAGCTTGGTAAAGAGGACAACTTCTGGGAACACGGTACAGGTCCTTGCGGCCCTTGTTCGGAAATATATTTTGACCGCGGCGAAGAATATGGCTGCGGTGAGCCGGGCTGCGGTGTCGGCTGTGAATGTGACAGATTTATGGAAGTTTGGAACCTTGTATTTACGCAGTTCGACAAGGACGAGGACGGCAACTATAACCGTTTGCCGAACCCTAACATTGATACGGGTATGGGTCTTGAAAGACTTGCCGTTGTTATGCAGGGTGTTGACAATCTTTTTGAGATTGACACTGTTCAAGACGTTATGAAACATATTTGCCGTATCGCAAATATTGAATACAAAAAGGACGATAAAAAAGACGTTTCTCTAAGAGTTATAACCGACCATATCAGAAGTACGGTTATGATGGTTTCGGACGGCGTTAATCCGACTAACGAGGGCAGAGGTTACGTTCTTCGCCGTCTTTTAAGACGTGCCGCAAGACACGGTAAATTGCTGGGTATAAACAAGCAATTCTTATATGAGGTTGCAGATACTGTAATTGACTGTTCAAAAGGAGCTTATCCGGAACTTGAGGAAAAGAGAGATTATATCAGAAATGTAATTAAGATAGAGGAAGAACGTTTTGACGCTACAATCGACAACGGTCTTAACGTGCTTAACGGATATATCGAAGCGGCTCAAAAAGAGGGCAGAAAAGAGCTTACAGGCGAAGAAGCATTTAAACTTCACGACACATATGGTTTCCCTGTTGACCTTACATTAGAAATGGCTGAAGAAAAAGGTCTTGAGGTTGACATTGACGGCTTTAACAAAGCTATGCAGGAACAAAAGGATAAGGGAAGAAGTAATTGTGGTATCGGTTCAAGCTGGGACGGCAACGAAACATTTGAATTTGAAAATGCAGAGCCGACTGTATTTGTCGGTTACGATACACTTGAAACAGACGCAAAAGTTGTCGGCATTGTTGTTGAGGACGAGGGCGTTTGTGATACAATAATCGAAAATCAAAAGGGATTTATCGTTACAGACAAAACTCCTTTCTATGCTGAAATGGGCGGTCAGGTAGGTGACATCGGTACTATCACAATAAACGGTAAGGCTGCAAATGTTGTTAATACAACAAAGACAGAGGATGGTTATTATCTTCACGAAACAGAAGTTCAGCTTACACCGATTAAGGTTGGCGATACAGTTACAATGTCTGTTGACAAGGTTCACAGAACAGACGTTTGCCGTAACCATACTGCAACTCATATTCTTGACAAGGCACTTCGTGATGTACTTGGTTCACACGTTGCACAAGCAGGTTCGCTTGTTGAAAGTGACAGACTTCGTTTTGACTTTTCTCACTTTGAGGCTATGACAACTGAACAGATCAAACAGGCTGAAGATATTGTTAATGAGAAAATTCTTGAAAGCATTGACGTGACTGTACAGGAATTGCCGATTGAAGAAGCTAAAAAGCTTGGCGCTATTGCATTGTTCGGAGAAAAGTACGGTGATGTTGTAAGAGTTGTTTCTGTCGGCGATTACAGTGTTGAATTCTGTGGCGGTACTCACCTTACAAATACTGCTCAATGCGGTTTGTTTAAGATTATTTCTGAAAGCGGTGTTGCGGCAGGTGTAAGACGTATTGAGGCTGTGACAGGTAAGGGTGTGCTTGAATATATCAATAACAGTGACAGACTTATTGAAAAGACTGCGGCTGCGTTGAAGATTAATCAAATTAATGAAATTGATCACAAGGCTGAAAGCGTTATGGCACAGTGCCGTGAGCTTGAAAAGGCTGTTGATTCGTTTAAGGAAAAAATGGCTGCCGCAAAGGCAAACAACATTATGACAGGTATTAAGCATATCGGCGAAATCAGCTTGATTACCGCACAGGTTGACGGTATGGGTGCTGATGAAATGAAGTCTATGGCTGATAAGATTAAGGCGGAAGTTCCGAACAGTGTTGCTGTTATGGGTGCTGAAACTGACGGTAAGATTACGTTTGTTGCTATGGCGTCAAAGGAGGCTGTTAAGCTGGGCGTTCATTGCGGTAAGATTATTAAGGATATTACGGCTGTTGCAGGCGGCCGCGGCGGCGGTAAGCCTGATATGGCGCAAGGCGGCGGCAGTGACGCGAGCAAGATTGATGACGCGTTGGCTAAGGTTGACGAAATCGTTGCGGAACAGATTAAGTAATTAGTCGCTGCTCCGAAAAAGGCTCCCATGGAGGGGAGCTGTCGGCAGAGCCGACTGAGGGGTGGCAAAAACGAGAAAGTAGGGGACGGCACCTCGACGTCCCGATGGTTGTAGGTAAAGTAGGGGCGACCAATGGTCGCCCGTAATGTTAAGCTATAAAAAGGACGGTCATTGACCGCCCATACAGAGCCACCACTCCGGCACTTTGTGCCACCTCTCCTCAAGGAGAGGCAAGAAGGCTCCCATAGAGGGGAGCTGTCGGTGAAACCGACTGAGGGGTGGTGTGAAATACAAAGGAGTGAATAAAATGGATTGTTTATTCTGCAAAATAATTGACGGAGAAATTCCGTCAAATAAGGTATATGAAGATGATATGATGTTAGCATTCCGCGACATCAATCCGCAAGCACCGGAACACATTGTTATTGTGCCTAAGTGTCACATTGCAAGTGCGAATGAAATTAATGCAGAAAACGTAAAGTATGTTGCGGCTATATGGGAAAAGATACCGCAAATTGCATCTGAATTAGGCTTTGCCGAAAACGGTTACAGAGTTGTAAACAACTGTGGCGAGGACGGCGGTCAGACTGTTCCGCATTTACATTTTCACCTTATGGGCGGTAAAAAGTTTACTGACCTTTAATAAGAAAATTAAATCTGTCGGAAAAATACCGACACGATAGCAGAGGTCGAGAAATTAGTTCGGATTTTGTGAAAATGAACTCGTCGGCGTACATGGGTACGTTAGAGTTTATTTTCGCAAAAAGTGCACAGGCAAGCCGTATATCGAAGATAGGCTTGCCTGTTATTTTTTATAGCTATAAATTAAATTATAAAATATAAAAATAATATCTTGCACGTTCCGGACAATTTGTCGACAATCTGACTGCCGTTTTAAACGGCAGTTTTTTTGTCAAAAAACGGTTTACTTTTGTATATCTTTATTATATAATAATATAATAGGATTAGTTTAATTAGGAGGAAATTAAGAATGGGAAAACTATTTGGAACGGACGGTATAAGAGGTATCGCCAACAAAGACCTTACTGCCGAATTGGCTTTTAAAACAGGTCAAAGCGGTGCATATGTGCTTACAAAACATTCTTCAAAAAGACCGAGAATACTTATTGGTAAAGATACAAGAAAATCAGGTGATATGCTTGAGGCGGCTCTTACTGCCGGACTTTGTTCAATGGGTGCAAAGGTTATTCCTTTGGGTGTAGTTCCTACACCGGCTGTTGCGTATCTTACAAGATACTACAAGGCTGATGCTGGTGTTGTTATCTCTGCATCTCACAATCCATGCGAATACAACGGTATAAAGTTCTTTAACAGTGACGGATACAAGCTAAGTGACGGAATTGAAAATGAAATTGAAAATTATATACTTGGTGAAAAGGCTATCGAAGAATTGCCTACTCACGGCAAAGTCGGTTATGTAAGTGCTAACCACAACGCTGTTGAGGATTATGTTGCGTTTGCTGTTTCTACGATTGACTGCCGTCTTGACGGTATGAAAATCGCTGTTGACTGTGCAAATGGTGCAAGTTATGAAACTGCTTTCAAAGCTCTTAACAAGCTTGGCGCAAATGTTGAGGCTATACACAATACTCCTGACGGTGTAAACATCAACCATATGTGCGGTTCTACTCATATGGAAAGTTTACAGGCTTACGTTACTTCAATCGGTGCGGACATTGGTATAGCTTTTGACGGTGACGCGGACAGAATGTTGGCTGTGGACGAAAACGGTAATCTTATTGACGGTGACCAGATTATGGCGGCTTGTGCAAAGTTTATGCGTGATAACGGTACATTGAAGCAAAATACTCTTGTTGCAACGGTTATGAGTAATCTTGGCTTATTTATGGCAGGTGAAAAAATCGGTATAAATATTCCGCGTACAAAAGTCGGTGACAGATATGTACTTGAAGAAATGCTTGCAAAAGGTTACAATATCGGCGGTGAACAATCCGGTCACATCATTTTCCTTGACCACAACACAACAGGTGACGGTCTTGTAAGTGCTTTGCAATTCTTATCGGTACTTAAAAAGACAGGTATGAAAGCGTCTGAGGCGGCAAGCATTGTAACGGTTATGCCGCAAGTGCTTAGAAATGCCGTTGTAAAACTTGAAAATAAAAACAGTTATATGGAAAATGAAGAAATAGCTGCGGCTTGCAAGGCTCTTGAAGATGAATTTGCCGGCGAGGGCAGAGTCCTTATCAGACCTTCGGGTACTGAACCGCTTGTTCGTGTTATGATTGAGGGTAAGGACGAAGAATACATCACAAAGAAAGCTGAGGAACTTGCAGAACTTATTGAAAAAATCTTGGGATAAAAGTGGTTGTAAGAAATATGGATAAAATAATTTCACTAATGATAACTGCTGTTATGACTGTTACGTCGTGCAGTTTTAAAGGTGAAAATCCGCTTGACGGCAAAAGAATTGCATTTATTGGTGACAGTATCAGTTACGGCACTAATTGGCAAGGCGGTTACGGCAAGTTGATTGGGGAACAATATAATATGAATGTTACAAATTTCAGCAAGGGCGGTGCTACTCTTGCTGACAATGTGCATTGGTCGGAAAATTCAGACGGTTACAGACCGTATATTACGGATATGCTCGATAACCTTGACGGCGATTATGAATATATCATTGCCGAGGGCGGTTTGAATGATTTTTGGGGTCATTCGGAACTTGGAGAAATTACAGACGGTTTCAGCGGTGATTTTGATGAAAACACAATGACCGGCGGTATGGAAAAAATGTTTTTTGAAATTAGAAATGATTTTCCTAACTCGAAAGTTGGGTTTGTTATTACACACGATCCGTTTACATATGACGCCGAAGGTGATTTTGAATCGTATTATGAGCGTATAAAAGAAGTATGCGACAAGTGGGATGTTTCGTATCTTGATTTGTATGCAAAAAATAATTCCGATACAGGTGTAAATGTGCGTGACGATGATATGCGTAAGTTGTATTTTGGAACAGAAAGTAAGCCTGACGGTGACGGTACTCATCCGAACGAACTCGGTTATCAGGCTATTTATGTTGAGCCGATGATACCTTGGCTGAAATCTTTATAAAATGGATAGGTGAATGATGAAGGATTTAATTATAAACGGAAGCAGACAGCTTGATATACCGCTTGATGATGTGCAAGTTGATAAACTTATGGAATATGCGCGTCTTTTGGTTGAGTGGAACGAAAAGATTAATCTTACTGCGATAACAGATGATGAGGGCATTGTAACAAAACATTTTCTTGACTCGCTGACCGCAATAAAGACTGGATATGTCAAGGGCAAAGTGATTGACGTCGGAACAGGTGCGGGTTTCCCCGGACTTGTGCTGAAAATCGCAAAGCCTGAAATTAAGCTGACTTTGCTTGACAGTCTTAACAAGCGAATTAACTTTTTAAAGGACGTTTGTGAAAAGGTTGATATAAATGATGTGGAATTTGTCCATTCGCGTGCGGAGGACGGCGGTAAAAACAGAGATTACAGAGGTAAGTTCGATACCGTTGTGTCGCGTGCGGTGGCTAATTTGACTGTGCTTTCGGAGTGGTGTATTCCGTTTTTGAAACAAGGCGGTTACTTCCTTGCTTTGAAAGGTCCGTTGGCAGAGCAGGAGGTAAAGGACGCTAAACGTGCCATAAAAATACTCGGCGGACAGATTGAGGACATTGTTGAGGCGGAAATTCCGTTCACCGAATTGAAACACAAGATAATAGTTATAAAAAAAGTAGGACAAACTCCGCTTAAATATCCGAGAAAACCGGGTATTGCAACAAAAACTCCTATCGGAACTTGTTATAATTTGGTGAAATAAAAAAATAAAATTGAATATTGTCGAATTATAATTGCAAAAAGTACTTGCAATATGGAAATATTATGCTATAATAGTAAATGTAAGGCAGATAGTATCAATACGGTACATTTCTAACAAGGTTTCCCCAAGGCCTTGTTCTACCCCCAAAATGTCTTACACCTTCCACCACCGAGGGTAAACAGCGATAATGTTGTTACATCAAGTGTAAACATCAATGCCGAACATTATCGCTGGTTACTCTTTTTAAATTCTTAATAAATTAAGAATTTAAAAAGAGTAGTGATTAAAATGTCCGTGCGAGAATTTCTTCGCGAGGCTCAGAAAACGCACATGGACAAACAAAGGGTGTGTGGGGTATATTTTTTTAACCATTCAGTGTAAAATAATGTAAAATAGCGTAGGAGAAATTTCCATGATTAGTTTCCTTAGAAAATCAACGGTACAAGATAAAATGCGGATTGTATCACTTCCGCTTTATATGATAGCACCAAATCCTAATCAGCCGAGAAAATATTTTGAACCGCAAGCTATGGAGGAATTGAAAAATTCTATAATGGAATACGGTTTAATTCAGCCGGTAACAGTACGCAGGCGCAGCGGTGAATACGAGCTTGTAGCAGGTGAAAGACGTTTTCGTGCTGCACAAATGGCGGGACTTGACGAAATACCGGTGGTTATAATTGAGGCTGACAATGATAAATCGGCAATTTTGGCATTACTTGAAAATTTGCAGAGAGAGGATTTATCGTTTTTTGAAATAGCGGAAAGTTATAAAAGTCTTATTCGTGAACAGGGACTTACGCAAACGGAGTTGGCTTTGAAAGTCGGAAAAAGTCAAGCATCGGTTGCAAACAAAATCCGATTATTAAAACTACCTCCGCTTGTAAAAAAGTTAATAAGAGATTACGACCTTACGGAACGTCACGCGAGGGCTTTGCTGTTGCTTAACAATGAAGAAAAACAGCTTGAGGCTGTCAAACTTATTTGCCGTGACAATATGAATGTTACACAAGCAGAAGAACTTGTACGCACCATGAATATTCCGAAACCGAAACCTATCAATGACCTTCGCATAACAACTGCAAAAGATGTTAAAGTATTCAAAAACACCGTAAAACGTGCGGTTGATTTGATGAAAAAAAGCGGCATAGACGCAAGAATCGAAGAAAATTCTTTTGAATGGGGAACGGAATACATAATTAAAATAAAAAAGACTGACAAAAAATAAATGTTTACATTACCTCCTTTGCGGTATATAATAAGCAAAAGGAGGTTTTTTAGTGTGGAAAAATCAATAAAACTTGTTGCATTTGATATGGACGGAACTGTTTTGGACAGTAAACTGCGTTTGCCGAAAGGTCTGTTTGAAATGATTGAGTCACATCCCAACGTGAAATTTGTTGTCGCAAGCGGCAGGCAGTATTACAGTCTTTTGAATATATTTAATCCGATTAAGGATAAATTGATTTTTATTTCTGAAAACGGCGGAATTATAATGGAAAAGGACAAGGTTATTCATATTATGCCCGTTCCTGACGCTAAGGCATTGGAAGTGCTTGATTTGGTGAGTGAGGACAAAGGGATTTATCCTGTGCTTGGGTGCGAAAAGACATCTTATATAGAAAACCCGCCTGAATATGTTATGAACGATGTCGCACAATATAATGTGCGTTTGGAAACTGTTGATGACATAAAATCGGTGGTGGGCAAGGATAATATTTTAAATCTTGCGCTTTACTGCCACAAAAGAGCAAAGGATAATATACTTCCCAAACTCGCGGATATAAGCGGTGATTTGAAAGCTGTTTTATCGGCGGAAAGTTGGGTTGATGTTATTAATGCAAATGTAAATAAGGGCAACGCAATTAAGGTTATTCAGGAAATTTACGGTATTTCGCCCGAAGAATGTGTTGCGTTCGGTGATTATATGAATGATTATGAAATGCTCCAAAATTGCGGCGAAAGTTACGCCATGGAAAATGCACACGATGAAATTAAAAAAGTTGCAAAATACATCGCACCGTCAAATGATGATGAGGGTGTAATGCAGGTATTAAAGAAAATATTGTGATGAAACTAAAAAAAATCCGTCATTTGACGGATTTTTTGCGTACAAATAAAAGGTATGTATAAAATACCTTTTATTTGATTAAAGCGTTTTAATATATGTTTTTGCAAACTCCTCTAAAAGTTCGTCACGTTCTATTTTAACAATCAGACCTCTTGCACCGTTATAGCTTGTTATGTAGGTCGGGTCGCCTGAAAGGATATATCCTACTATTTGGCTGATAGGATCATAGCCTTTGATTTTCAGCGCCTCATATACTTTGGCAACTATTTCTCTGACTTCCTTTTCCTTATCAAACTCTAGGTTGATTTTCATTGTTTCGTTAAATTCCATGATATTCACCCTTTCTGCTAAAAATAGCATATCATTTATTTATAGCATAGTACAAATACAATAAAATTGCAAGTGTTTTAGCTAAAATTTTATAATAAATTAATATTTATACATTATTTAATCAAGTTCAAACAGATTGTCAACGTTATTGACAGGTCCTACTGCTGAAATACACATAGTCGAACTGTCGAGAACTCTGTCTATTATTTCCGCAACCGAATCGGCATTTACTGCGTCAATTTTTTTCAGTGCTTCTTCCTGCGTGTATATCGGTTTGTTCAAAAGCAATGAGCGACCTGCGCCTTGCATTCTTGCGCCTGTGCTTTCACTTGAAAGTATATAATTGCCTTTAAGCTGTTCTTTTGCTTTTGTGATTTCTGCCGATGTCAGCTTATTGCGTTTAATCGTATTGATTTCTTTTGATATAAGGTGTGCGACTTCGCTCAAACTCTCGGGACTCATCCCGGCGGAGATATCAAATACACCCGTATTGATATACGCACTGTGTCCCGCACTTATCGAATACACCAAACCACGCTGTTCGCGTATGTTTTGGAACAATCTTGACGACATTCCGCTGCCGAACACGTTGTTAAACACAAGCAGACTGTACACCGATTCGTCCATAACATCAATGCCCTTGAACGTTGCGACAAGCTGGACTTGTTCAATATCTTTTTCTTTTACGATATTATTTTTGCTTATATAAGGTGCGTCGGGAAGATACGGTTTTGTGTCAAGCATTTTTTTTGTACCGAAATACTTTTCAAGAAGTTCAAAAAACGTATCGTCAAAATTTCCTGATACTGATATTATAGTATTCGCACTTGTATAATGATTATTCATATAGTTTCTCATTATATCCGGCGTTATGCCGTCAAGGCTTTCATATGTGCCGAGAATCGTTCTGCCCATAGGTGTGTCGCCCCATGCGGCGTATGACGAAAGGTCATACACAAGATCCTCCGGACTGTCTTCATACATATGGATTTCTTCTTTTATAACCTGTCTTTCAAGTGCCATATCATCAGGTGAAAGACTCGGATTATAAAGCATATCCGAAAGAATTTCAAGCGCAATCGGAATATGTGAATCAAGTGTTTTTGTGTAAAAACAAGTATATTCACGTGAAGTAAATGCGTCAAGCTGACCGCCGACCGAATCTATTTCGTGTGCAATTTGTGCCGCCGACCGATTTTTCGTTCCCTTAAAAAGCATATGCTCGATAAAATGAGAAATTCCGTTTACTTCTTTATTTTCATATCGTGAGCCGTTGCCTACCCATACTCCTATTGAGATTGACTTTAGGTAATCAATCTTTTCGGCAACTACTTTTATACCGTTTGAAAGTGTTTTATATTGATACAATATTATACTCCTTTATCATATATATTATTAGACGTAAATTTATACTGATTTGTTCCAAATTCGACTAAAATTTTCGCTTTATCTCGCGTACCAAGCCGAATACACGAATACGTGTAACATCTTCATTTTCAAAACGTCTGACAGGGTACATTGGGTTTATGGAGTGAAGTTCGATAAAATCGGGTCCGTATACGATTTTCTTTACAACGCCGTCCTCTTCGTCTATCATAACAACCGCATAACTGCCACTGTCAACCGACGACTGACATCTGACAAGCACAAGGTCGCCCTCCATAAAAAGCGGATACATACTGTCACCGACAACACGGAGAAAAACGAACGGTTCGTCACCGCGAACGTCATTTTTATTGACAGGTTCGTAATCTGTGATATTCGTTTCGGCAAAGCAGCTCAGACCTGCCGCAACTCTGCCGATTATCGGAATATTTACATAGTTTGACGTATCGGCTACTTCAACATTATTCGGCATATCCTCCCAACCGAGAAGATATTCGGGGGAAGTATCAAGACATTGTGCAAGCTTTATAAGCGAGTCGCGTTTTATGTTTTTTACTGTCCCTTTTTCGTATTTTTGGATTGCCGCTTTTTGCACACCGATTTTTGCTCCAAGCTCCTCCTGGGTTAAATTATGCTCTTTTCTGAGCATTTTAATTCTTTCGCCCGTAGTCATTTTAATCACCAAAATCTTTCTAATCATATTTCGTAACTGATTATATAGTATCATATTTTGAAACTTTTTGCAAGCATTGTACATAAAAGTATCTAAAAAGTAAACAAAATGTTGTTAAAAGTATCCTAAAAAGAAATTTATGCTTGACAAAAGTATCTTAATGAGATATAATAACAGTGTCTTAAAGAGATAGCCAAGCGATTGGCATATATTTTTTAACAATAAAGTATCTTAAAAAGATAGAAAGGAGTGCTTATGATTTATTCAAATGATGACCCAATGGCAATTTTGGCAATGGAAATTGCAAGGACGGATAATTACGGTGATTATGACTCATATGACGGAGAAACGGTATGTCCCGTATGCGGTGCTTTTGAACCGGAACATTACTATATCAATGATGATGAAGAATGTATCGGCTGCAGTGAATGTGTCAGAAAGTCGGACGTTATGTATTGATGAAAAATCAATATTAAATGAAAAAGAGGGTGATTAAATTGTGCATTGCAAATGAAGGGGAAATTCTTGAATTTCTAACGTACATAATGCGTCGCGAAGATGAGGAAATTCGTATGGCGGATTCATTTAAAGCGGCGGAGCTTTTGGGTAAGCATTACGGAATGTTCGGAGGCAAGAGCGAAAGCGGAGGCGGTGATGTTATAATCGTCGATAATATCGAAAAAGCCGAACAAATCAAGGAGCGGAAAAATGCAGTGCAGTCTTGACAGGCTGATAGCGCCGTCTTTCTACAAGGTGCATAACTCTATTGAAGATTATACGCATTTTTGGCTTTGCGGTGGTCGTGGGTCGACTAAATCAAGTTTTGTGAGTGTTGAAATTATACTCGGTATTATGAAAAATGCCGATACAAATGCGGTTGTACTGCGTAAGGTCGGTGCTTACTTAAAAGACAGCGTATTCTCTCAGCTTGAATGGGCGATTGAAAAGCTCGGCGTATCGGATATGTGGGATATAAAGGCGAGTGTGCCGGAAATGGTCTACAAAAAAACAGGTCAGAAAATACTGTTTCGCGGTGCGGACAAGGTGCAGAAATTGAAATCCACAAAGGTTACGTATGGATATATTCGATATATTTGGTATGAGGAGTTAGACGAGTTTTGCGGTATGAAAGAAATCCGTTCGATAAATCAGTCGATGATGCGCGGCGGTGAAAAATTTACCGTGTTTTATTCGTACAATCCTCCGCAAAACCGACGCAGTTGGGTAAACCGTGAGGCACTCAAAAAGCGTGACGATATGCTTGTGCATAAGAGTACATATCTTGATGTACCGAAAAGCTGGTTGGGAGAACAATTTTTTTTGGAAGCGAAGTATCTTAAAAAGCTACATATTAATCAGTATAATCACGAATATCTCGGTGAAGTGACGGGAACAGGCGGTGAAATTTTTGATAATCTTGAAGTTGTAAAACTTAGCGATGAGGAAGTAAAAAGTTTCGACAATATTAAATGCGGTGTCGATTTCGGTTTCGCGGCAGATCCGTTTGTGTATGTGGTGTGTTTTTATCACAACAATAAGTTGTTTATCTTTGACGAAATTTACGCGAAAGGGATGACAAATCACAATGCGGCTGAAAAGATTTTTGAAAAAGGGTTTGCTAATAAATTGATTGTATGCGACAGTGCCGAGCCGAAAAGCATCAATGATTTGCGAATGTTCGGTTTGCGTGTCCGCGGTGCAAGGAAAGGTCCGGACAGTATCGAGTACGGTATCAGATTTTTGCAGAGTCTTGAAAAAATCGTGATTGATCCCGAAAGGTGTCCGAATGTCGCAAGAGAATTTTCGGAATATGAGCTTGAACGCGATACGGACGGTGAATTTAAGTCGGTTTATCCCGACAAGAACAATCACACCATTGATGCGGTGCGTTATGCACTTGAGGACGAAATCACAAAGAAAAAAGCGAGGGTAATTAAAAGGAGTGAACTTGATTTATGATAATTGACGAGGATATTTTAAAGGACGGTATAGACGAGGTATTGCTTGCTAAGCTGATTGAGAAACATTCGCTTGAACAGGAGCGATACGAAAAACTTTACAACTATTATATCGGCAAACACGCAATTTGTGAACGCAGACGTTCAAGCGACAATATCGCGAACAACAAAATTGTGTGTAATCACGCGAAGTATATCGTGGATATTGCAAAAAGCTATCTTGTAGGCAATCCTGTGGCGTACAGCTGTTCGGACGGATACGATATTGAGGCGGTTAAAAATTGCTTTGCCGTTCAGGATATGCCGAGCTTGGACGCGGAATTTGAAAAGACAATGAGCATTTTCGGTAAAGCTTATGAATTGGTTTATGCGGACGAGCAATCACAGCCGAAAAGTGTATGCTTGCCGCCGAGCAACACGTTTATTGTATACGGTGCGGGCGTTGGCGAAATTCCGCTGTACGGCATACATTATTACAAAAAGCGTGACATTGACGGCGCGGTTACGGGTGTTTGCTGTATTGTGTGTGACAGGGAGATGATTTATACATATGAAAACACTGCGGACAGTTTTTTGCATATGACTATGACTAATTCTCAGCACCACTATTTCGGTAAAATGCCTATGGTGGAGTATCGCAACAACGAAGAAAAGCAAGGTGATTTTGAACAGATGATTCCGCTGATTGACGCTTACAATATTTTGGAGTCGGACAGAGTTAACGACAAGGAACAGTTTGTTGACGCATTCTTATTCCTTACCGGTATCGACCTTGACAGTGAGCAGGCGAAGAAACTTAGGGAAGAACGCATTTTGATGGGATATGAGGGTGCGGCGGCTCAATATCTTTCAAAGGTTATGTCCGAAAGCGATATTGAAGTGTTAAAGGACAGTCTGAAAAGCGATATTCACAGATTTTCTATGATTCCCGATTTATCAGACCAGACGTTCGGTACAAATTTATCAGGTGTCGCGATTAAGTATAAGCTTATGGGTTTTGAACAGCACGTCAGAAACAAGGAGAGATACTTTACGAAGGCTTTAAAACAGAGATTTGAATTGTATGTTAATTTTCTGTCGCTAAAAGGTGCTATGGAGTATGTGCCTATACATCGCATTGATGTTGTGTTTACGAGAAATTTGCCTGTTAATGAGTTGGAGATTTCACAGATGGTAAACAACTTAGTCGGTATTGCGTCAAGCGAAACTCTTTTATCACAGCTTTCATTTGTGGGCGATCCGAAGGAAGAGGCACAGCTTGCCGCAAAAGAAAAAATGCTTGGCGAAAAATTAAAATATGTACAGGAATAATTCAAGAATAAAAAACATAGTGATTTATTTTAATGTAAAGAAAGGAAAAAAGTATGGACGAAAAGAAGAAACAGGGGACACTAAACGGTGACACAAAAAACGAAAACGGGGGACATAAAAACGATGAACTGAAAAATCTCATTGCAAGCTATGTTGCGGAGGCGATAAAAAACGAAAAAGCAACGTGGGAAAAAGATTTTTCAGACAGAATCGTATCGGAAAGAGAGGAAGCCGCGAAGATGGCTACAATGTCGGCAGAGGACAGAGCAAAGGCTGAAATGGACAAAAGACAAAAGGATTTTGAAAATGAAAGACAGCAGTATGTATCCGAAAGAGCCGAATTTGAGGCGGCAAAGGAATTGGCGGCTCAAAATCTGCCTGTGAATTTTGCGAGAATGGTCGCAGATGCAGACAAGGACATTATGGCGGAAAATATCGAGCGATTTAAAGCAGAATATATGAAAGCAATCGAAAGCGGTTTATCCGAAAGATTAAAGGGTGTTCCGCCGAAAATTTCAAGAGAAAAAGAAAATTTAACAGACCCGTTTTTAAGCGGTTTGGGAATGTAATAAATAACGTGATTATGAAAGGATGAATACAATGGCTATAAATTATGCAAGTAAGTATGCTCAAAAAATTGATGAAAAATTCGCAAGGGAGTCTATGACTTCGGCGGCGGTAAACAATGATTACGACTTTGTCGGTGTTAAGACGGTAAACGTATATTCAGTGCCTACCGCAGTGATGAACGACTATTCGGTATCAGGCACAAGCAGATACGGTACACCTCAGGAAATCGAAAACACTGTACAGGAAATGACTATGACGTGTGACAGAAGTTTCACGTTCACTATTGACAGGGGGACATATAACGATACTCAAATGTCAAATGCGGCAGGTGCGGCACTTCAAAGACAAATCAGAGAAGTGGTTGTGCCTGAAATCGACAAGTACCGTTTTGGAAAAATTTGCGAAGGGGCAAAAACTACCGTTACAGGTAAGGTGACAAAGGCAAATGCGTATGACGCATTTTTGACCGGTGCAACAACTCTTATTGAAAATAATGTTCCGCTTGTCGGAAGTTGTGCATTTGTATCAAGTGATTTTTACAAGAACATCAAGGAGGATTCAAGCTTTATCAGAAACGGCGATATGTCGCAGGAAATTTTGATTAAAGGTCAAGTCGGAACGATTGACGGTATTCCGCTTATCGTTGTGCCGAAGTCTTACTTCCCTGAAAATGTTGAATTTATTATCACAAATCAAGCTGCAACGACTTCTCCGGTTAAATTGTCGGAATACAAAATCCACGATAATCCGCCGGGAATCAACGGCTGGCTGGTTGAAGGCAGAGTGTATTATGACGCATTTGTGCTTGAAAATAAAAAGAGTGCGATTTATGTGTTTAAAACTGCCGAATAAGAATAGGTCAGAAAGGCTGTGTTGAAAATGGGGGACACTAAAAATGAAATTCTTGACGCGGTGAAATTACTGCTCGGAATTAAAGACAATGATAAGGACGGTGTTCTTATGCTTTTGATTGAGGATACTGTTAATTCTGTGCTGGCGTACTGTCGTATTGATGTTCTGCCAAGACAGATTGTAAGCTTTATTCCGACGCTTACGGTCAAGAGATATACGGCAAATCAAAACGGCGGTGTTAAGTCGGTTACGGAGGGTGAGAGGAAGGTCGAATACTCTGACGACAACTATGATTATTTGAAAGAATATGCAATACGTCTAAAGCCGTTTGTCAGCAGAAAAGTTAAAGTGCCGTCGGAGGTGATTGCCGATGATAAATCCGTTTGAACGATTTTATGACACCGAAATCGAGGTGTACGAAGTCGGTGAAAATACATATGAAAAAAAGGGTGAAAAAACACTTTTGGGGAGTGTTGTGTGTGATATTCAGCCATATGAAAATGAACTCGAAAACCGTATATACGGTTTGACCGAAAATAAAAAATATAAAGTGTTCTGTGACAAAACAGACCTTATAAAAATAGGCAGATATGCTAAATTCGGTGACGAATTTTTTGAGATTATAAAGGCTGAATGTTGGAATTTCGGTATGACGGCGATGATGCGGAGTGAGAAAAATGCAGATTGATATTAATTATGATAACGGACTTTCGGATATTGCAAATAATATAGAAAATAATTTTGCGTATATAATCGGTCAGGGTGCTCAAACGGTATGTGAAAGTGCAAAAAGTCTTTGCCCTGTCGATACGGGACGGCTGCAGTCGTCAATTAATGTACAGCACGGCGGAAATACGGCGGTTATATCGGCTGATACGGAATATGCGGTATTTGTTGAATTCGGTACGTCGAAAATGGCGGCACAGCCGTATCTTGTGCCGGCACTTCTATCAAACACGCAAGCAATATTGTCTGCGATTGCAGAGGCGATAAAGGGGTGATTATATGATTGATATTAATGCGGAGGCTGAAAAGTCACTCAGTGATGTTAAATGCAAGGCAGTATTTCAATATCCGAAAAATTTTAATAATCTGCCGATTATAAGTTATTATACGGTGACGGAGTGCGGCGGATTTTATGCCGACAATGACGAGAGTATTCAAGACGGTCATATTCAAATTGACATATGGGCGGAAATTCCGAAAGAATGCAGTGATTTGGCGGCAGAGGTCAATGAAGTAATGACAAAGGACAGTTGGGTGAGGGAGATGTCTATGGACGTTCCCGAAAATGATAAAAAAATATATCATAAGACAATGAGATTTCAGAAGTATTTTACGTTATAAAAATATATCTCTTTAAGACAAAATATGAAAAAACGGAGGGAAAATTATGAACAAGAAACCTTTACCTACAATAGGTGTGGACAAGTATACTTTCTTTAAAGTGAATGAGGACAGCGTTAGCGGAACGGAATACGGAGAAGCGTATAATTTGAAAGGAACGGTTGAAATTGCACCGACCGACAGCGGCGGCAGTGATGTTTTTGATGCGGACAACGGTGCGTATGAGGCGTCAAGCTATATCGAAAAATTGGGACACGATATAACAAATGCCGATATTCCGCCGGAGGTTGACGCAATGTGGCGTGGATTGACACGCAAAAACGGTGTAGTTGAAGTCGGAAACGATGTTAAAACAGTATATTTCGGAGTGGTATGGAGAATTTTGAAGTCCGACGGCTCGTACCGTTATGTAAGATACTACAAGGGTTCATACAGTTTTGCATCGAACGTTGGGGGAAAGACAAAACCGTCAAGCGGAAGTATTGACAAGCAAACCGCTAAGGCAACATACACGGCGGTACAACGTGATTTTGACAACAATTATTATGCGTATTTTGATGAAAGCGATTTGCCGTCAAATATCACAAGAGATGAATTTGAAAATAAGTGGTTTGCGGATATGAATTACTATCCGCAGACGGTATAAGGAGAAAATTATGCAACATACATTAACATTTGTAAAAGATAAGATTAAATACGTTTCAAAGCCGTTTGACTTTGAGGCGATGTGCATTATTAATGACGCACATAATGATGAAAATAAGAAAGGTCCGCTCAGCATTTGCAGGGACGCGCTTGACTATATGTTCGAGGGTACGGACGCAACTCAGGATATTATCAATTCCGTTGACGTGAACGAACGTGCAAAGATGTGTCTTGTACTTTGGGGTTTTTACGTTGACGCTCTTTCTTCAAAAAACGAGTAACGTCAGGCGGCAGCGGTGTGCTTAGGGACATCTATACGATGTTCCTAACGTACCATCACATACTGCCTGACGAAGTTGGCAGACAAAATCCGTGGGTACTGTTTAAAATGCTTGACGGGTTGAATGAAGATACAGAGGATTACGATAACGAACATTTGAGAATGTTTTACGGAGAGGAGGTATAGTTATGGCAGAGGCGGCTAATTTATCGGTCAGTATAACGGGTGACGCGTCAGGACTTATAAATGCTTTGGCAACGGCACAAAATGCACTTGCTACACTTAATTCATCGGCAGGTAAAATAATGAGTGAATTTGACGGCAAAAATGCAAAAATCAATATTACCGCAGTTGACAATACCGCAAGCGGTGTGAGTTCGGCAAGAGCGAATATAAACAGTTTGAAGGACAGAACAGTCAATGTTACAGTGAAGTACAATGTACAGGGAATGCCGAAACTGGCAGACGGAACACAATATGCAAAAAGCGGTTTGGCGGTTGTAAATGATGAAAGGGGCGTCAGTGATCCGCGTGAGCTTATCGAGCATAACGGGCGACTTATGATGTTTGGCGGACGTGATGTGCTTGTTCCGCTGTCGCAAGGTGACAAGGTTTATACGGCTGACCAAACAAAGGCGATAATGAACGGTATGGGTATTCCGCATTATGCGTCCGGCAAAAACAATGAAATGTTTGAAATTAAAAAGGCTGATTTAAACCATTACAAAAAAACAAACGATGTATCTCCGACAGAGGAATTAAGGCTTTGGAATGAATTGATGGAGCAATTCAGTTATGACAGCGAGGTTGTGAAAGAAATTCAAGAGGAGATTTTCGCGTCGCAGAAGAAAATTTGGAAAGAAGAAAAAAAGGCGAGCGAAACCGCACTTTCAGACTACAAAAAACATTCCGACGCATGGATTAAATATCAGGTGCAAGTGAATGATATGGGTGTTGACGAGCAGATTGAATCGTACAAAAGACAGCTTTATACCTATAATGCGATGGTGTCGGAAATGGTTACGTCAACCGCATATTCGGCAGAGGAAATTAAAGAAATTTGGGAGGATTTCTATGAGTACAAAGCCGATGTCGATTTGAAAATCGGCAAGCTTGAGAATGAAAAGAATTATGCCGTTTATGAAAAGTGGAAAAGTGACGCGAAGAATTGGAAAAATATCCGCGATACATATGATGATTGGGACGAAACAGGCGACAGTCATATTCAGTTTTACGAACGCAGTATCGAACGTATTCAGAAAATGTATGACGGCGGTTTTGTAGGTTGGCAGGAATACAGTGACGATACTATGTATGCGGTTTTGAATTTGTATAATGCAAAAATCGAGGCAACGGACACACTTCTTGATAAGCAAAAGGAATACATAAATAATCTGAAAGAACAGTTTTCAAGTGAAGAAAAGGCACTTGGCACGAAGTGGGAGGTTGAGGACAGGAACGAGTCGAAGTCCGAAATATCGCACAAATTGAGCATATATAAAAATGCGGTTACTCAAAAAGGTATGGATACATACAAATCTTTGCAGGAGCAGATGAAAAAGATAAAACGTGAAGAGGAAATGTACAAATTACAAAAAATGCATACCGCAACGCTGACAAGTCTTGAAAACAGTTATGACACCGTTGAGGCAAATAAGAAATATCTTCTTGCAACTATCGAAAAAAACGGAATGAATATAGAAAAAATCGTGAAAAGCGTGAATTTTGACGTAAAAAATATGCAAAGTGTGATTACATCGTTGTTCAATCAGACTATAAGTGCAATAAAGTCGATTAAGGTATCGTCAAATTCTTATTCTGACAACAGAAATATCAGCATAAGAGGGGACAGCCGTGATATTTTGAACGCACTTCAAAACAGAGTCGGACTGGCTGTATCATACGGTAATTACAATTAAAGGGGGATTATATGAGGAATGGTTTTATATTTAAAGACCGTCATTCTTCCGATTTCGATGTGACGGTGAGGACTAAATCAAGACCGATATTGCCGAGCGTAAAAGAGAATATTGTCGATTTGCCGTACCGTGACGGCGGATATGATTTTTCAAAAGCTAATCCTTTCGGACGTGAGTTTTATAATGACAGGATATTCACGGTTACGTTTAACATATATGCCGATAATCTTGCGGAAATGCAGAGGAAGTTGTCTTTGCTTTCTCTGTGGCTTTGCGGTGAGGGTGAGCTGATTTTTGATGATATGCCATTTTCAAAATGGCGGGGGAAAGTGTCGGACGAGGTTATATATATGCCGGAACACGGCGGTCGTAAGGCGGTTATGGAGGTGTCGTTCAGGGCAGAACCGTTTTGTAAATGTATTTTTGATACGGAAGGACCGGCTTTGGAAATGCCTTTTATGTTAGATGCAAATATACCTATTGATATTTCGTGTTTGTTTAAATTTAATATTTCCGGCAGCGGTGATATAAGTGTATACAATTTCGGTGACAGACCTGTAAGACCGATTGTAAAGCTTGGCGCGAGTGCAAGAAATGTAACGCTGTCTATGAACGGCAAATCGCTTGCGTTTATGTCAAACGGTCAGACAACGATTGATTTTGAAAAACAAAATGTCAAAAATACAAGCGAAAATATATTGGTGTCGGGTGAGTTTTTTGAATTTCCGTCGGGAAGAAACAAACTTCATATCGTAAATTCAAACAGTCAAAATATGACGGCCGAAATTTCATATACGCCGTATTTTATGTACGGTGAACATTTTGACGACTTGGAATGGGGTGACGGAAATGCTTAGAATATTACCGTATAACAGTGTTACGTTTGACAAGGGTATTGTAATCGGTGACGCGTATGATGTGCGTGTTACGTATGAAATAAACGGTGAACGCAGGCTTGATTTTTCGCACCCGATAAATGAAAAGTCAGAAATTATAAGTGAAAATAAAATCGTTGTATGCGAGGGGCAGGCATACAGAATTATAAAGGTAACAAAAACAATCGGTGAAAAGAATTTTATTACGACGGAATGCAGTCACGTCTATAATGCGGACGCGTCGAACATACATATTCAAAATATTCCCGATTTAATCGGAAAAACTCCGTCTTATGTTTTGGGGCAGATATTTAAAAATACGAAGTTTTCGATTATGACGGACAGTGAATTGACAAAAGTCGGATTGAAACGAGTTGATTACAGCGGTTTTAAAGTTGATTTCTTTTCTATGGATAAGATCAATCCGTATGAGGCGGTTAAGGCTCTTATCGAAAACTGCGGTAAGGGCGAGATTTATGCCGACAATTACAAGATTGCCCTTGTGGAGCGTATAGGCGGTGAAAGTTGTTTAAGGCTTGACCTTTCAAAGAATATGAAAGATATTTCGATAGAAAGGGATATAACCGATATGGTGACGAAGTTGTACCCTTACGGAAAAGATGACGCACATATCGGAAGTGTGAACAGCGGAAAGCAGTATATTATAAGTGAAAACGCGGATATTTACGGTGTTCGTGAGGGGTATCGTGATTATACCGATTATATTGAACCGAGTAAAATATTAAGACGCGCACGGTGGGAGTTTGACAGTGAAAATGAGGAAAGAATTGACGTGCCTTGTGTTAATATAACAGGCGGATATGCCGATATTTCAAAGCTGGCGGATTATGCGGACGAGAAAATTAATATTGGTGATACGGTGACTGTAATCGACTGCGGAAACGAGATTAGAGAACGCGTCATAAGGCTTGAATATTATCCTTATCAAAGTGACGATACCGTTATATCTGTCGGCAGGGTAAAAAAGGATTTGTTTTTCTATCTTGAACAAATAGGAACTCTTGCAAAACGTTACAAAAAAGTATCGACAACAGGCGGTAAAGTCAAGGCGAAATCGGTAAGCGGTGTTATTTCACAGTCCGGAATGAAAATAGACGGTGAAAACGGTACGGTTTCGTTGTTATCGGACATTATTGAGGTGTCAACGGGCGGTGACGTAAAAACGCAGATTGGAAATGTGAACGGTCAGTTTGTGTTTAATATTACGGACAACAACGGCAATTCGGCTGTGAATATTACGGACAAGGGCAATATGAATTTTAAGGGTGATTTTGAAACGGAAAAATTGAGTGTGGGGGATAATGTTATTACACAGGACAGTAACGGTGTGTTGTGTATTAACGGTAAAAGGATATTGGTGGAAGGAGAATAAGAATGAAATTAGATTTTAATTTTGACGGAAAAACTTTGCTGAAAAAATGGTGGCAACAGGTGAAATCGAATTTTCAGACGGTGCAGGACGAATATAATACGTTAGAGGATAATTTGAGTGAAGAAATAAATCAACGTGTGAATTTAGGTAATGATTTGACTGATAAAATAACAAAGGAAACGTCTGACCGAAAGACGGCAGACAGTTCTCTTGAGGGCAAAATATCAACCGAAATATCGGACAGAAAGAAAGCGGACAATTCGCTTGAAATCAAAATTTCAAACGAGGTAAATTCGCGTCAAGAGGCGGATGATGAATTGAGCGGTCGTATCGAATATGAAAAAATGGAGCGACAGGCAGATAATGAAGAAAACAAGTCAAGATTTTTTGAAAAAGCAGACAAAACCGAGTTGTACGGAAGAGAAAAGAATGTTACGCATAAGATAACACACAGTCTGAAAAAGTCTGATTTTATTATAAACATAAATGCAGGAAACGGAAACGGTACAGTAACGATAAACAGCTTATCTGTGCAGACTAAAATTTTTAGGGACGGACGTGCATATATACAAACAGCACCGATTTCTGCCTCGTTTTCGGCGGAAAAAGGTGAAGAAGGAGAAAAGTGGATTAATTTGTTATATGACTGCGATAACGGTACATTGGGCTTGGAGGTTACGGAACAGCCTGAATCGGGCAATGTTGCAAAGATGAATGTAACATATATGAAAGCGGAAGTTGCCGAAATATATGCTGGTATAATCAAATTTGATGGATTGAACACGCTTGATGCTCTCAAAACGAATAACAGAGATTCGTTTGTTGGGGCGATAAATGAACTTGTAAGCGGAAAAGTCGGCGCGAATGATATTGTAAATGGTAAAGATGCAAGTTATCGTGTGACGGATTTGCTGAAGTGGGTGGCCGGAGGTTTAGAAAAAAGTAATTCGGTTAATTATCCGGGACTTGACTATATAATCAGCGATGTTTATGAAATGTATAATGCACTTTGCAGCTATGGTTTCCAAGAGCCGATCGAGGTTGTAAAAACGGTGGCGGAGTTAAAAAAGCAAGCTGAAAATAAATAAAACGGAGGAATAATTTATGGATAAGATTTTTAATTGGACAAGTACGGTTATCGGAATTGTGGGCGGTTTCTTTGTCGCAATTTTTGGTCAATGGGACAGTATTTTGTGGGCACTGTTGGTGATAATGGTGCTTGACTGTTTGACAGGTGTTATTAAAGCAATTTATACAAAAACAATGTCGAGTGAGATTGGGTTTAAAGGATTACTTAAAAAGATTACTATATTAATTATAGTAGCACTTTCAAATGTTCTCCAACAGATTACGGGTGATAATGTTGCAATTCGGGAAATAGTTATTATGTTTTACGTGGCGAATGAGGGTATAAGTGTGTTGGAAAATGTGGCGGTGATTTACCCGCGAATGCCGAAAGCAATAAAAGATATATTGCTCCAAATTCGTGACAGTAACAGTGCGGACAGTGAGTGAATATAATATATGGGGAGTGAGATATATGATAGTAGGAATAAATTGCGGACACACTGTCAGCGGTACAGTCGGCAGCGGTGCGGTCGGATTCCTTAACGAAAGCAACGAAACGCGCCGAGTCGGTTATAAAGTAATGGAGTATCTCAGGGCAAAAGGTGTTACGGTGGTTGATTGCACTGATGATTATTCTTCTACGGTAAGCGGAAATTTGAAAAAGATTGTTGATAAAGCAAATGCACAGCCGCTTGATTTGTTCGTTTCGATACACTTTAACAGCGGCGGCGGCAGAGGAACTGAGGTTTATACTTATAACGGAGAAGTTTTTAAACAAGCGGAGCTGGTATGTGAAAATATGGCGGAGCTTGGGTTTATAAACAGAGGTATAAAAAACGGCTCAAATTTGTATGTCATTCGCAGAAGTAATGCGAGGTCGATGCTTATAGAAGTGTGCTTTGTCGACACCGAATCGGACGCGGATTTATATAATAAAGTCGGCGCAGACAGAATTGCCGAGGCAATAAGTGACGCGATAGTCGGCGAAAAAATGGAGGAGGAACTTACAATGTCGCAATATGAAGAATTAAAACAAATGATTTCGGAACAGACTGCAAGAGTTGATGTTTTGCAGAATGAGGTTTACAAAATCGAAAATCCTATGATTTATAATTATATCGATGATAATATGCCCGACTGGGCAAAAGAGGCTGTTCGGTGGTGCGTGGATAACGGTATAATTGTCGGCACAGGCAGCGGATTGGGACTTGATGATACAAAACTTTGGACCTGCGTAGTGATGTATCGTTTGTCAAAAACATTGAAATAATAAATACAGCTGCCGATAAATTTGTCGGCAGCTAAAAAAATAAACAAATCTTTATAAAAATCACTAAAATATCTTGACATATCTATGTAAAATAAGGTATAATAGATATTGTTGTACAAACAGTGTATAACTGAGTCCATCAAGTCCGTTTTTAGAATTGACTTGCCGGAGGGAGGGGAAACAATGTCTGAAGTAAGAGTAAAAGATAATGAATCATTAGATAGCGCACTTCGCAGATTCAAGCGTCAATGTGCTAAGTCAGGTGTCATGTCTGAAATCAGAAAGCGTGAGCACTATGAAAAGCCAAGCGTAAAGCGTAAAAAGAAATCAGAAGCTGCAAGAAAAAGAAAGTTCTAATTTTTAATTAGCAACATAAGGAGATGACGATAATGTCTTTAAAGGAAAAATTAGCAGAAGATCTAAAATCGTCAATGAAAAACAAAGACACTGTACGCAAAAATACAGTACAACTTGTCCGTACTGCAATATTGCAGGTTGAAAAGGACAACAAAGTAACTCTTGATGACGAGGATATTTTGGAGGTAATTGCAAAGCAATTAAAGCAACGCAAGGACTCTCTTCCTGAATATGAAAAGAGTGGCAGAGAGGATTTAATCTCTCAGTTAAAACAGGAAATGGAATGCTTGATGGAATATCTTCCTAAACAGCTTACAGAGGACGAGCTGCGTCCGATTGTAGAAGAAGGCGTTAAAGCAGTAGGAGCAACCTCCATGAAAGATATGGGTAAGGTTATGGAATACGTTATGCCGAAAGTTAAGGGAAGAGCAGACGGAAAAGCAGTCAGCACGATTGCTAAAAGTTTGTTTAACTAAAAATATTACAGAGAGAGCTTCGGCTCTCTCTTATATTTCATTTTCGCTGGTGTAGCTCAGTTGGCAGAGCAACTGATTCGTAATCAGTAGGTCGGGGGTTCGACTCCCCCCATTAGCTCCAATCGGAACAGGTTATGCTTGTTTCGATTTTTTTGTGCAACAAATCAAAAAGCACGCCTGTATCAGACGTGCTTTTTGTCTTTAAAGATTTTCTTTAAAATAATTTTCAAGAACATTTGCGGCTTCAGTTTCGTCGTTACCTTCAACTTTGACTGTAACGAAATCACCTTTACTGATGCCAAGACAAGTTATTGTAAAAAGTCTTTTTAAGTTTTCAATTCTCTGGTTATATTCAATGCTAATGTTCGACGTAAAATTTTGTGCTTTTTGTACGAGTTTGCCGGCACATCTGGCGTGAAGTCCGTGTTCACCTTGAATTGTATAAGAAAATTGTTTCATGGTAAAAACCTCCTATCCTTCGGAAATATCAATATGATTATTTCCAGATACGTTATTTCTATACCCGGCGGTATAAAAATAAATGCACAACTTTGTACATTGGCTACATTATATCACAGTCGATTGATTTGTCAACAAAATGAATAATAATACCATTAAATAGATAAAAAATCCGATTAATACGAAATGTTTTTTATGAAAAGTGAAAGAAAAAATAACCATTAAATGTATTAATGGTTATATGTTTACAGGATATAATATAACAAAACATCAAAAATGTGTATATTTTGAGGATATATCCTTAATATATGTTAAATATTTTTCGACTTCAGACTGCGGAGAAAGGATTTTTACACCTGTTCCGAGCCCTGCAAGCCAACCGTAAAACTGTGAACTGATGTTTACATTTAATTTGGCAACGAACGTATTTTCGGTATTTGAGTTTAAAATAATATCCTTGCCGAACCTATCCATAACAACACCGATAAGGTTATTGTCAAATTCAATTTCGAGTGTATTTTCGTCACCTGCAAACATACCGAATGTTCTTTTTGAATAGTTTCCTATATCGAATTTGCTGAATTGGTCACCGCCGTCACGTTTTTCGGCGGTTATTGTTATGTTAAGCATTTTGTCTACACGGTAATGGCGTATTTCTTTGCTATCATCATCAAAACCAATCAGATAGTAATTTTCATCGTCCCATATCAAAATATACGGACTTACGATGTAATTTGCACCATCCTTTTTCGGTTCAAGCTTTTTGGCAAGCGTCCATGAACAATATTTGAAAGTGATTTTAACATCTGAAGATATTGCGGAATGAAGTTTATCTATATTATAGAAGATACTCTCATTCATCGTCTTAATTCTGTTTGAAACAACGACTTGTCTTTGAAGCGTTTGAGCCTCATGACGGCTGGCGAGCTGTTCGATTTTGTGAATTAACTGATTTGATTTCTTTTCTGTAATGAATTTTGAAGATTGAACTGCGTCAACCAATAACTTCAATTCTGCAATTTCAAAATCTCTTGACGCAAGATAATATCCTTTCGGCTCACTTCTTCTGCTCAAAATATCGCAACCGAATAATTTAAGCCGTTCAATGTCATCATAAATGCTCTTGCGTTCGGCACTTATACCTTGCTTGGCAAGTGCCGAAATAATATCATTTGCGGACATTGCGTGATTTTCGTCTGTATTTTCCTTTAACATCTGCATTATGTACAGTAATTTCAGCTTTTGATTAAATGATTTCCCCATTGCAATCCCCCCAAGTGTAATATAATTTAATGATACCACAAGTTAATGAGTCTGTCGACAAAATGTCGACAGCTCCAAAAATCACATCTTGCGATGTAATTTTTGAGTGTTTTTAGAGAAAAAATCATAAAGTTCCTCCAAAGTCGAAACTTTAGATTTTAAGCCATTTCTGCCGCACAGGTCGTCAGAAATGATTATAAATTGAGGTTGTACCTCAAACACCCAAGAACAAAGTAGACAAAACCATAACGGTTTTGTCTACAATCTGAAATGCCTTTCTCAAAGAGAAAGGCATTTTGGTTTATAGTCCAAGTTGTTTTTTGCAATCTTCAAGAACTTTTTCGATAGTCTTTTCGGCTGTTTCAAAGCTTTCTGCGAATGTGCCGAGATACAACTTGATTTTCGGCTCTGTTCCCGACGGTCTTACGATAAAGTAAGTCTTTTCGTCTGAAAGGTTGTACTTCAATACGTTTGACTTCGGCAAACCTTTAAGAGGTGAAACATTGCCCTTTGTATCTTTAATTGTTTGTGACTGATAGTCGGTGTAAAGTATAACGTCCATACCTGCAACTTTTGTCGGCGGTGTTTGACGTAGGTCTGTAAGTAACTGTGACATCTTTTCCATACCGTCTTTACCCGGCATTACAAATGAAACTGTCTTTTCTGAATAATATCCGTACTTATTGTATATATCCATAAGTGCTTCGTAAAGTGACTTACCCTTTGTTTTGTAGTAAGCAGCCATTTCTGCGATAAGCATTGTCGCAACAACGCCGTCTTTGTCGCGTGCGTGAGTACCTACAAGATAACCGTAGCTTTCTTCAAAGCCAATAAGATATGTATGGTCGCCTGTCTTTGCGAACTCTGTCATTTTTTCGCCTATGTACTTAAAGCCTGTAAGCACGTTCATAATTTCGATACCGTATGAATGAGCGATTGCGGCGGCAAGCTCTGTTGTAACGATTGTCTTGATAACAACGCCGTTTTCAGGCAGAGTGCCTTTGGCTTTCTTTGATGAAAGTATGTATTCAACAAGCAAAGCACCTGTTTGGTTGCCTGTAAGTGTTCTGTATATGCCGTCGGCGTCACGAACAACTATACCGACTCTGTCACAGTCGGGGTCTGTACCGATGATAACGTCAACGTCATTTTCCTTTGCCATTTTTATAGCGATTTCAAAACCTTCCTTGTCCTCCGGATTAGGTGATTTAACAGTCGGGAAATTACCGTCCTCTGTATCCTGTTCCTTAACGACAAGCACATTTTTAAAACCCATACGGTTAAGTATTGCCTTGATAGGTCTTGAGCCTGTGCCGTGGAAAGGTGTGTAGATAAGCTTGAATGTATCTGCAACTTCTGCTACTGCCTCGGGATTTTGCTGTTGTGTTTGAACAACATCAAGGAATTTTTCGTCAAGGTCACTGCTTACGATTTCAAGCAAGCCTTTTTCTTTTGCTTCGTCAAGCGAAATAAACTTAACATCGTCAAATATATCGTAGCTGTCGATTGCGGCAACAACAACATCAGCCGCGTCCGGAGGGAGTTGTCCGCCGTCAGGACCGTATACCTTGTAACCGTTGTATTCTTTAGGGTTGTGGCTGGCGGTAATCATAACGCCGGCACTGCAGCCAAGTTCGCGAATACCGAATGAAACTTCCGGAACTGAATGAACGATAGGGAAAAGATAAGTCTTTACACCTGCACAAGTAAGAACCTTAGCTGTTTCTTCAGCAAATGTGCGTGAAAAATTACGTGTATCGTAACCGATAAGAACACCTGCTTTGGCGGCGTCCTCACCGTTTGAAAGAACGTACTTCGCAACACCTTGACTTGCACGTCTTACGTTATATATATTGATTCTGTTCGTACCCGCTCCGATAATACCTCTCATACCGGCTGTACCGAATTCAAGTTCACGATAAAATCTTTCTTCTATTTCTTTTTCGTTGTTTTCAATAGATTTAAGCTCTGCTTTTGTGTCATCATCAACCACGTCGCTTGTAAGCCAACGGTTGTAGGTTTCCTTGTATCCCATTGATAACTCCTCCTTAAAAATAATCTCATATTAATATTATATAATACTTTCTCAAAATTTTCAATTATGAATATGTAAAAATTAAAGAAAAGTTATCGTATAAATTGACAAAAAAAACGCAAAACTTGACGAAAAGTGTATTTTGTTATAGAATAGCAGTAATATGTATTAATAAGGAGGACACTTTTATGGCAGTAAAGGTGCATGAAACAGGTTACGGCAAATGGAAAGTGCCTGTGATAATCATAGCTGTTATAGTTGTTTTGGGTCTTGCGGGAACGGGCATACTATTAAGCGACAGCCTTGGTGTTTCAATAGAAGAAGGAAGTAAGAGAATAGAGGTTGCAGAAGGTGACGGTACGTCATCTGTTGCAAAACTGTTAAAGGACAACGGCATAATAAAGTATCCGCTTTTGTTTAAGGTGCAGTCAAAGCTCGGCGGATATGACGGTAATTTTCAGCCGGGTGCGGCAACGATTGATGACGGAATGAGTTACAGTGACATACTTAATCTTATAATAACGCCGAGCCGTGAGGCTGCGAAAATTACAATACCGGAGGGCTATGAAATCAAACAGATTGCACAGAAACTTGATGAGGCAGGTATTGTAAGCTGGCAGGACTTTTATGCGGCTTTAAATCCCGACGATTATGATTATGCGTTCTTGAAAAACTTGCCTGAACGTGACGGGCGTATGGAGGGATATTTGTTCCCTGCAACGTATGAAATTCCGAACGGAATGTCGGCACACGATATTATCGACCTAATGCTTGCGGCATTTGACAATCAGTTTAAACCGGAGTATTATGAACGTGCGACAGAGCTTGGATTGACGGTTGATGAAGTTATAACTATGGCGTCAATCGTTGAACGTGAAACGGACAGCGGAACGGAAAGAGCAAAAGTTGCGGGAGTATTTTATAATAGAAGAAACTCAGGTATGAAGTTCCAGTCGTGTGCGACGGTACAGTATATTTTAGGTGAAAGAAAGCCTGTACTTTCGATTGCCGACACGCAGATAGATTCACCGTATAACACATATATGTATGCGGGATTTCCGATAGGTCCTATATGCAATCCGGGAACGGAATGTATAGAGGCGGCGCTTTATCCGGAGGCAACCGATGCGTATTACTTTGTACTTGGCAAGGACGGCTCACATATCTTCTCAAAGACATATGAAGAACACCTTGCGGCAATGCAGAGTACCGAACAAAATATTTCGGTCGATGACAGTGCGATTGAAAATCAAGACAGTTTAAAACAATAAAGAGGTTTGATAAATGATAGAATATGATAAAGACGCGATTGTTCCGCCGTATATAATGGAATATTTGCGTGCGAAAACAGTGCATAATGATGAATTTATGCACTCGCTTGAAAAATATGCGGAAGAAAACAGTGTTCCGATAGTAGAGCCTGAAACGGCAAGGTTTTTGTCGGTGATGTGCAGAACGGTTAAACCGAAAAAAATACTTGAAGTAGGTTGTGCGATTGGGTATTCTTCTATATTAATGGCACAGGCTACAGGTGATGACTGCGAAATAGCAACACTTGAATGTAACGAAGATATGGTGCGCATTGCAAGGGAGAATATTAAAACTTCGGGATATGCGGAAAAAATATCGGTTATTGAGGCAGATGCAAAGGATTATCTTTCGTATATTGACGATGATGAAGTTTTTGATATGATATTCCTTGACGGTCCGAAAGCACATTATATTTATATGCTTGATGAGTGCGTGCGATTGCTGAAAAAAGGCGGTGTGCTTATTTCCGACAATGTGCTTTACAAGGGAATGACAGCGGACGATAACCACGTTGTGAGAAGAAAAATCACGATTGTAAAACGTCTTAGAAAATATATTGATATGCTTATGGAGCATAAGGAGCTTGAAACATCGCTTTTACCGCTCGGTGACGGTGTTACAATATCGGTAAAGAAATAATAAAGGGTAGGAATATATTATGAAGAAACCAGAACTTTTAGCTCCCGGCGGCAGCTTGGAGAAATTGAAAACAGCGATAGATTACGGTGCAGACGCGGTGTATATCGGCGGTGAAATGTTTTCGCTGCGTGTTGCGGCGGAAAATTTTTCAAAGGAAGATATGCAGGAGGGTATAAAGTACGCTCACGACAGAGGTAAAAAAGTGTACCTTACCGCAAATATTCTTCCGCATAATGATGATATTGAAGAATTTGAGGAGTTTGTCAAAGATATAAAGAATTACGGCTTTGACGCAGTGCTTGTGGCGGATTTGGGGTTGTTTGATATGATGCAGGAACTTGCACCGGAAATACCTATTCATGTAAGTACACAGGCGAATAACATTAATTATCGCTCGGCAATAAAGTGGTACAAGATGGGTGCAACACGTGTCGTGCTTGCAAGAGAAATGTCGTTTAAAGAAATTGCGGAATTTCAAAAGAAAATTCCTGAAGATTTGGAGCTTGAAGCATTTATACACGGTGCTATGTGTATATCGTATTCTGGCAGATGCCTTTTGTCAAACTATATGACGGGACGTGACTCAAACATGGGTGCTTGCGCACATCCGTGCAGATGGAATTACAAACTTGTCGAGGAAACAAGACCGGGTGAATATATGGACGTGTTTGAAAACGAAAGAGGTACGTTTATATTTAATTCAAAGGACTTGTGTACAATCCGTCATATACCTGAGCTTGTGCAAAGCGGTATTGCGAGCCTTAAAATCGAGGGCAGAGTAAAAACTTCTTATTATGTTGCAACGGTTGTCGGAGCATACAGACGTGAGATTGACAGATATTGTGCCGATCCCGAAAATTATGTGTTTAATGAAGCGGAATACGAAGAACTTTGCAAGGTCAGTCACAGACCGTATACAACAGGTTTTTATTTCGGCAAGCCGGATGAAAATTCACAGGTTTACACGTCAAGTTCGTATATCAGAGATTACGACCTTATCGGTATAGTCAAGTCGTATGACGCGGAAAACGGCATTGCAACGATTACACAGAGAAACCGTTTCTTTAAGGGTGATGAAATAGAGATAATTCAGCCTATGAAACCGTTTTTTGTACAGACGGTTGACAGTATGTGCGACGAAAACGGTAATGAAATCGAAGTTGCAAATCACGCGGAGCAGATAGTTAAATTTAAAACGGCACAGCCTGTTTGCGAGGGTGCAATGCTTAGAAAGAAAAAGTAAAAAAAACAGAGCAGATTTAATAAAAAAACTACTTTTTTTATTAATCTGCTTTTCTTTTTTGAGAGAATATGATAGTATAATTTATAACGGCAAATTTGAGAGAGGAAATTTATAAAAAAGGAGAAGGTTTTATGAAAAACAATGTTAAAAAATTGCTTTGCGCCGCATTGTCAACGGCAATGGTTGCGGGAAGTATCATATTGCCTATGACGGCAAGTGCGGAAACAACACCTATTTTTGACGGTGATACCGTTGAGCAAGAGTGGAAATTCGACTTCGGTGCGGCAGGAACAGATGCGGAAGACGGTTATACACTTGTAACACCGGACACAAATTATGTTACTAATAAGGAGTATGGTTTTCTCGGTATTGACGTGGACTCATACAAGCTTGGAAACCGTTTGGACGGCTTCGGTAACCAAAAAGGACAGGCTATAAAGCTTAAAGCCGGTGGCGGTACAGGTCTTAATGACGCAATCGGTTCAGTGGGAGAGGACAGCTTCGGAAATGCCGGTGACGTATATTATCCTACACGTTTTGCACTAAAAGCAGATGATGAGGCATATTACAGAGTTCGTGCAACAGTAACAACTCTTGATACAACAAAGGATGCTGAAATTTCACTTTACACAGAAAGAAAGCACCCTATATTCACAGATACAAAGGTTGAGGCAGGTCAGACAAAGACAGTCGAGTTTTCTGTAAGACCTACTCCGATTTACTACGAAAAGTCTGAGCCTAAGGGCACTATAGCAGACGGAATGGTAAATGTGTGCGTAGCGGGTAAAAACTCTGCAATCGCATCTATCGAAATTCAAAAAGTACAAGAATACCCTGTATTTTGGGTGCTTGGTGACTCAACAGTTACAGACGGTAACTGTTCATTGCCATTCTTCAGACTTCAAAACTACACAGGTGTAGGTACAGGCTTGACAAAATATTTGCCGAGAAATTATGCAATGGTAAACGAAGGTGAAGGCGGTCTTAATGCTGCCGATAACTACCACTTTAATATGGTAAAGGATCGTATCAAAGCAGGCGACTACCTATACGTTGAATACGGTCACAACCATAAGAGTGACGGACCTACAGGTTATGTATCAAACCTTGATAAGTATTACAATGCTTGTCACAGTGTAGGTGCAACGCTTGTTATCGTCAGCCCGATCGAAAGAATTAACACATTCACAGACGGCGCATATCAGCACACATTGGACGGCTTTGCGACAGCCGGTGCACAGTATGTTGCAGATAAGGTAACAGCAGGTGCAACAGATATTGCATATGTTGATTTGAATTCATACAGTTTGGATTTCTATAATAAGATTACAACTGATAACGGCGGTGATTCGGGTGCTATTAAGTTCTATTTCCAAACAGCTAAGGGTGGCGGAACAGACCAAACTCACCCTAATGATGCAGGTGCTGAAAATCTTGCATATGAATTCGTTAAGGCTGCAAAGGCTGTAACGGACGAAACACAAAAGGCTGCTTTGGCACCTGTTGTAAATAACTTTACAGACGAAACACCAAACCTTGTTTCAACAGAAATCACAAGTCTTGGCAGTGCACCTAACTCTGCTTGGCCGCAATACGTTGTTCCGACAGATAACGAATATCCTGTTGTAATTAAAGATATTAAATTCAACGAAGCCGGTGAGGCGAATTATGCTAAGGTACTTGTACAAGACGCAAAAATAGACCTTGGTGCTTACGGTATTATCGTTATTACGGTTAAAGACGAGAATGGTGAGGAAAAGGGTAAGATTTATGCTATAGACCAGGTTGATAACTCAACAGGCAACGGTACACAGGAAATTACACACTTTACGACAGACGTAAAACTTGAAGAAGGCGATACATACACAGCAACAGTATGGAAAGCTAAGGACAATGGCGGTGACACAGGTCTTACCGTTGACCCTGAAAATGTACAATATTCGGCTGAATATATTCCGACAGATGTAGAAGAACAGTATCTGTTGAATGAAGATAAAGACGGAAACGAACAATTCGGATTTTACAGTGCAACATATGACGGTAAAACATCATCATTGAAAGAATTTAATGATTGGACACAAATCGGCAGTGCCGGAATAACAGCATATCTTAACCAAACAAGTGATGAAACAAAATATGTTGAAATCACATCAGACGGTGCTAAGAACGGCAGTGCCAACCAAGGTTCGTTCTACTATTCAAAAGACCTTTCAACTGAAATCGGTACAACAGGCAGATACCTTGTTTCAGCCGATGTTCAGTATGTATCGGGCGGCGGTATGACATTCAATCTTGTAACGGGTCATAACGATAAAAATTTAGGCGGTACAGAAAGCCTTAACTTGTTCACAATCGGTTCGGGCGGTGTGATAACTGCCGGAGATAAGACAGTTGGCACAATATCTGCAACTGCACTTACAAACGTACAATATATTCTTGATATGGATTTAGGTAAAGCGACTGTATCGGTAGGCGGCGGAACACCTGTTGAAATTGCACTTGACAATTATCAAACAACAGAATTGACAGTTACACCGTCAAAGATTACTCAATTCCTATTCGGCGGAAGTAAGGTTGCATTTGATAATAAAGTAGCAAACCTTTCAGTTGCAAAATTAAAAGATCAAAAACTTCCAAGCTATACTATCGGCGTAAGAAGTAATGATACAGCAAAGGGTAGCGTTACACTTTCATATGCTACACCTGAACCAACAGCAACAACAGAACCAACAGCGACAACAGAACCGACAGCAACAACAGAACCAACAGCGACAACTGCAACAGCAACAGTAAATACTTTGGCAGACGGTGACGTTACATTGACTGTTACTGCCGATAAAGCTGTTGTAACTGCAACAAAGGCATTGACAGCAGTTCTTGTTGAGGCACAATATGCAGAAAACGGAACAATTAAAAAGGTTACAACAACTCCTGTAACATTTGAAGAGGCAGGTGTACAAGATTACACAGTTACAACAGGAAGTAAGGTAATGCTTTGGGATTCACTTCAAAAAATGACTCCGTTGACAACAAGCAGTGTGGCACCTGCTCCGACAACTGCACCGACTGCAACACCGATTCCGGACAGTGAGTATACAATGGAAACACTTCCTCTAAACAATGTTGTAACATTAAAGGCGACAGCAAATGAAGGATATGTATTCCGTGGTTGGAAGACTGAAAGCGGAACAACACTTTCAATGGATGATGAATATACATTCAGACTTCGCGGTGACTCAAGAATTGTAGCTAATTTTGTAGACGCACCAACAGTTGCGGATATTACAGATTTTGAACTTTCACTATCACCTGCAAGTGTTAAGTCGACATCGGGTTCAACATCGACTGTTTCAATTAAAAATGCCAAAGACGCGGTAGGAACACCTATGGACGCTGTTAAAAATACAGATGTTACATGGTCTTGCGATGAGGCGGGTGTGACAATAGCCGCAGACGGTACTGTTACAATCGGTGACGGTTTCTCAATGGGCGATTCATTGACAAAGAACGTTACAATTAAGGGTACGCTAAACGGCGTAACAAAGACAGCAATATTGACAGTATTCGGTTATGAATATTACGAAGATATGACAGAGGGTTCGACTAATTATACAGGTCAGTTTATGACTATCGGCGGTAAAACAGCAATAGTTTTCCCTGGCTCATCACAGACAAAGACATTTACATTCGGCTCACCTGTAACCCTTGATAAGACAACAACAGTTAAGTTTGATCATGTGTGGTCAAAGAGTAAGACTTGCGGTCAGCTTAGAACTCTTAACTTCAAGAATTCATCAGGCACAACAATATTCTCAATGACCTATAAATGGGCAGCTTTGTATGCCGGAAGTACCGCAACAGACGGACTTGAAGCGGCGGCTGTTGAACAAAATAAATATACCACAGTAACTGTTACAGTTGATCCTGAAACAAAGGTTGTAACAATAACAGACGGTACAAAATCTGCAACAACAACTCTTGCAGACAATGCAGGAGATATTGCGAGTGTTGATTTTGCGTCAGCAAGCTCAGTTCCGAATCCGGAGGACAGAGCAATCGGTATCAGCAATTTCACAGTTATAAAATAATAACGCTTAAAAGACCGCGAAAGCGGTCTTTTTTGGTAAAAATAATCTACAAAAATAAAAAATGTACAACTTGAATTTTGCATTTTAAATAAAAATTGATGTGCTTTTTTGTGCAATATTTTCGTTCAAAGTTTCTTAATAATATTGCACATATAAAAAAAATATGATACAATATATACCATATAGATGGGTTAGGATTGTGCAGATTTACTTAATCGACATCCTGTACCTGTTAAATTAAACAAGACTTGGAAACAAGTTAAGGAAAGAAAGGGAGAGAAGAAATGAAAAGTAAAAAACTAATTTCATTACTTTGCGCCGCTGCTATGTCAGCATCTGCTTTCGCAGGCTTGACAGTAACAGCAAGCGCGGCAACACCTGTTTACACCTTTGATGGAAGTGACATCACAGGCTTTTCAGGTAATGGAACTCTTGCACAAGTGAGTGATGACAAGGGTGAATATTTCTCAATTAAAGCTAATGGCAGCAGTACATATTCTGCAACATTGACTTTACCTGCAGATGCACAATTAACAAGTGCTGACGGCTACACAATCGAATACGATGCAAGACTTCATAAGTCAAATGGTATGGGTAGATACGGAAGATATACTCAAGTTGCATTCATCGATTCGTCAAATGCAGCTAAAGACTCCAGAGACTATGGCCCATACGGTGCATTGTTCTCAGGCGGTAATTCAAGTACTGAAACAGGTCAAGGATATACAGCAGGTGTGGCATCTTCATTGTCTGCAAGATACCAACTTGACGGTACAATCGTAAATGACCCTGGTACAGAAACATTGGCTGCTGATAATACATCAGTAACAGGCATTGCTGATGATATGTGGGTTAGAGTACAGACATACGTTAAAGGTGATGTAGCTAAAGTAACAGTAATAGATGTAAATAATAATAAAATAGTTGATGGTGTTGATTATATCAACAGTGCAACAAAACTTGATACTATTTATGTAACAGCCGGTCGTGGTGATGACAGTGTTACAGGACCTGGTGAAGTATGCCTTGATAACATCAAAATTTATTCGGGTGAGGCAGAAACACTTACAACAGATGGTTTGAGAGGCGTTGTAGCAGCAGCCACACCAATTCCTGAACCTGAAACAGTATCCGGTTCAGCGCAAACTCTTGCAGCCCCGGCATCAGTAACAGATGCTTATACAGCTGACTTTAACAATGCTACTGTAGGAACTGTTGCATCAATCGAAACAGAAGATCAAGATGCAAAAACAGTTGTTGATGGTATGAAAGTTAAAGTTGGTTCAAGAAGTACAGGTGCTGATACAAAGACATATGCCGCAATCGCAAAGGTTGCTACAGGCGATAATGCACTAAAACTTGCTGCAAACCAATTCTCAACAAATGGTAGAGGACCGGTTGTAACTCTTGATGATACAAAAGAAATTTCATCAGGCGAAACTGCAATTATGGGATTTACAACATATCTTTCAGCCGCAAAGGGTACTGATGAAGGTGGTCTTCCGAGATTGTTCTTGATTGACAACACAACAAATATTGATGGTAACGGTTGTGCAAGAGATATACTTGCAGTTATTACAACCGAAGATGCAAGCGGATATACAAACGGTGATACACCAATCGGTATTCAGGTAACAGAAGGTTGGCACACTGTAGTTGTTGCAGTATCAGAAGGTACATACAGAGTATTTATTGACGGTAAATATAAAGATGGTGAAGGTAAACTTAGCCCTGCAGTTAAGGGTACTAAGGTTGGTTCCGGTTCAACATCAGCTCAAGTAACTCATCTTCCAAGCTTCGCAGTTGAAAATACAAAGTCAGACAGTGGTACAGCTTATTCAAAAGCCTTGATTGATAATGTAGTTGCATATAAGATTACAGATACACTTGATGCTAAGTATCTTCCAACTGAAACAGCAGCTCCGACACCTGCTCCGATACCTGCAAAGGTTACAATGAGCGTTGATGAAACTGCAAATACAGTTACATTGACATCAGATAAGGATACAGATGCAGTTCTTGTTCAAGCATCATACAGAACTGATAATACATTGGATTCAGTTAAGAAAGTTGTTAATGTTGCTCTAACAGCAGGTACAGCTTATACAGTTCCTGCAACAGATTTAGATGCATTCACAACAAATGATAAGATAATGGTTTGGGATAGTCTAAAGACTATGACACCGCTTGCAAGTGCTTATACAATAAAGAACGGTGCCGCTCAAGCTACAGCTAAACCGGCTCCGACAGCTGAACCGACAGAAGCTCCGGCAGAAACAGTTGCTCCGACAGCTGAGCCGACAGAAGCTCCTGCAGAAACAGTTGCTCCGACAGTTGAGCCGACAGAAGCTCCTGCAGAAACAGTTGCTCCGACAGATACACCGGCTCCAACAGCAACAGCTGTTCCTACTTATGCAGTATCAGGTACTGTAGACGCAGGTGTTAAATCTGTAACTCTTACAGATAAAGCAGAAGCTGAAAATACAATTGCAGGTACAATCGAAGATACAGCTGTAACATTTACAGGTGTTAAAGCCGGTACATATACAGTATCAGCTGTAGCTAAAGATGATTACAAAGATTTAACAGTAACTCCTCAAGAAATTACAGTTAGCGGCAATCTAGCAGGTGTATTCACAGTAACAACAACTGCTAAAGTTAAGAGTGCTGTAACTACTACAGTAACAGGCGGTACTGCTACAGTAACAGGCGCAACAGAATTGACAAGCGTTGCAGAAGGTACAGAACTTACAGTAGTAGCTAATACACCTGCTTTGGGTTATGTTGCTGCTAATCCGACAATTACAGTAACAAAGACAGGTGATGCTGACACAACAGTAACTGTGACAGAAGGCAAGTTCACAATGCCTGCATATCCTGTAACAGTAAAAGTTGCATATGCAGCAGACCCAACAGTTGCTATTGCAACTCTTGAAAATACTGCAACTTCAGGATGGGGCAGTAACAAAGCTGCTGCAACAGTAAATACTGAATCGGGATTAGAGCATTTCAATAATGATACTGATACATCATGGGCAGGAACAGCATTTGCGCAGTTTACATTGCCGACATTAGCTGAAGGCGAAGGTATTGCAAAAGCTGAATTGATTTACAATGTAAAACAAGGCGGTGCTAAATCAAGAACATCTAAAATTTTCGCTTTGACAAACGGTGATATTGACTTGACAACAATGACAGGTGCTGCTGCTGACAGATTTGCTGATGCAAGAACTCTTATTACTTCATTTAATGCAGAAGCAGGCGAAAATGCTTTGACAACTGATGTTACTGCTGCTGTACAAGGTAAGAGCGGTAAAATTACTCTAATGTTTACAGACAATGCAGCCGGTGCAGATTTATATGGTAAAGCATCAGCTGATAAAGCTCCTGTTTTGAAGATTACAAAAGGTAAAGTAGTTACATTTAATGTGGCAGCTGCTGCAAATTCAGATACAAAAGTTGCAGGTGCAAAGATTGTAGTTAAGAATGGTGATACAACTGTTGCAACTATAACAACTAACGCTGAAGGTACAGCAACAACAGCTTTATCAGCAGGTACTTATACATATACTGTTGAAAGCAATGATTACGCAATTAAGAAAGACGGTACACTTACAGTTGCAGATACAGTTGTAACAGAAAACGTTACTTTGGCAGCTAATGTTCCAACAACAGTTGAAATTGCTAACCCTGCAACAGGTACAACTCTTGCTCAAGGTGAAGATGCTACTTATACAGCTACTGTAAAAGATCAAGACGGTAGAGTTATGACAGCAACTGTTGATTGGGCTGTAGTAGACGGTGAAGATGCAACAGTAGAAAATATTACAGTTGCAAACGGTAAAGTTACAGTTGCAGAAGAGGCAACAGTAGGTGACTACAAAGTTAAAGCTACAGTAAACGGAACAACAGTTTCATCAACTGCTGATTTGAAAGTTATTGCTGCTGAAAAACTTAACCTAAGCATTACTTCTCAAGACGATAAACAAGGTACAGTTGCATATACTGTAAACGGTGTTGCAAGTACAGATACTCAGTTGAATAAGGGTAAGAAGATTGTTGCAACAGCTACTCCTGCGGCTCTTTATGAATTTGTAGGCTGGGCAACATCATATGAAAATGTAATAGCAGGAACATATGTAAGCACAGATGCTCAATATTCATTTGATTTAACTGTTAATACAAAACTTATTGCTATATTTAATTATACAGGTATCTATTATCAGAATGATTATAACAATGCAACAGAAAGTGATTGGAAATCGGGCAGTACAGGTAGATATACTGTATCTATTGCCGGTGATGACGATAAGTATACAGATGTAAGTGCGATTTCAGGTGGTAGTAATGGTACAACTATCAGTAGTAATGCTGTTCAAGTTGACGCAGATAAAGATTATATTGCTGAATTTGATTTGGCTTTAACAGGTGGAACTAATCAATTATCAGGATTTGCGGTTAAAGCAAAAGATTCAGGAAAATATGCACTTGTATTACAGTTGAAAACAGCTAATACTACAACATGGACTGTAAACGGAACAGATGACGTTACACTTGAAAAGGGTGTATTCTATCACTACACAATAGAAAAGGTTGAAACAGGTGTAAAGGTTACAATAGCACCAAAAGCCGGTGGTGATGCAGTTGTTGACGGTGTAACATATGCAAATGATACAGCTACGACAGGCGAATTTGCCGGCACAGTAAGCAATGCAGGTCTTGCAGGTATGCAATTTAATACAAAGAGATATTATGCAGGAATGCAGATTGATAATGTATTGGTAAAAGCCCCTGCAACAACATCTGTAACTGAATAATTTATAAAGTCATAAAAGAACGGTCGTATGGCCGTTCTTTTTGCTTGACAAATGTAGTTGTGTGTGATAATATAATAAAAGAAATGGTAAACAAACCATGCTGCAGATAAGAAATTGTAGAAAGAAATACTTTCTACCGATAGTTACCTATTTGGTCGATAGGTAACTATTTTTTTATTATCACTATACAAAGCAGTAAAACCAAAGTTAAATAAACAATAGCTTCACTCATATGCACACCCCCTTTAAGGTGGTGTCAGCATGGTTTGCAACCATTTCAGAATGTTATTATATCATAGAGGGAAGAATTTGTCGATAAATGTAAATGATATGATAATTTCTTATAATAAAAATATGGAATTTTGCGTTTAAATAACAAATATTTCAAAAATATTTCGTATTTTGCGTTTAATGTGTAATCTATATGTAACAAAATTACGAAAATTACTTGCATTTATATACAATATATAGTATAATAGTTTAGATAGCAAAAAAGTAATTTCGGAGGGGTTTTATGTACTGCAAAAATTGTGGCAGACAACTGAAAGAGGGAACGCGTTTTTGTGACAGATGCGGTCAATCAGTAAGAAAAAACAACCAGAACAGCCAAACTACAAAACGCAAAGAAATCGAGGAACTGAAGGCTGAACGTCTTAATCGTAAACGTCGTTTACAGGAAAAAGAGGCAAAACAAGCCCGTAATAAAAAACGTAGAAAAAGTAAGGGGAGTGTTATGATTTTCATAATCGTAGCACTGCTTATCGCAATAGTAAGCGTGATTATCGGCTATAATATGATGGCTCCGAACGATAACGGATTAGGCACTGCTCCTACTTCAACAAATTCGCCTGCAAGTGCAACGAATATGCCAACAGATACAGCAAACAACGTATCATCAACATCATCGCCGTCAAATTCAGCAAGCAAAAACGGTTATTCAAAAATGACAATAAGCGGTGTGACGTGCGTTTATCCATCTACTTTTAATTCAAATCCGACAACAGGAAATCAAAAACTTAACTTGACTGACGCACTTGGCGGTGCAACTATGACTGTTTCGCAAGAGGGGAAGAGCGGTGCTCCGTCTGACCTTATGCGTGACTATGCACGTCAAACGGGCGGCGAAGTTTCATATTCTCGTGCCGGTGACGATTGGTATGCAGTCACTGTGACAACAGATGATACTGTTTACCACAGAAAATGCGTATTGAAAAATGGAATTGCGGTATATTATGATTTCTCATATTCTTCAATGACATCAACAGCTCAAAAATATACTGAATATATTGACTATATGGACAGCAATTTCAAATAATTTAAGAAAGATATTTGATTGCAAAACATATTGACGCAATCAAAATTAAGCAAATCAATATTTTTAATATTTTAGATTTCGAGCGGACAGCCTTTGTTGGTTGTCTGTTTTTTTGTATTCGTTCGATGTAGCGACTGACTATTGTTTCCGCGTCTGCTATTGCTCTGCTTTCAAGTTTTGGATTATAGTCTTTGAGAATTATTATTGCTTGGCTCACATACGGTGATGAAAAATTATTTAAAATAACTACTTTCTTTGTCAATTCTTTCATTACTAATCTCCAATCATTTCAATTTGTTTTATTTCCATTATTTCCGACTATGAAAAAGTATATACCTGCTTTATTTTTGTAACATTAATCAAAAATAAATGTAATAATATGTAAATATCGTGCATATAAATAGTAATATATGGGAAAAGTCAAGTAATATATTTATTCATATTGCAATATTTGAAATTATTTTGTAATAAAAATGTAATAAAAAGCTTGACAATGTAACAATTTTGTAGTATACTATGGAACAAGTAATGAAAGGGGTTTAACTTTTATGACTACACAAGAGATGACAAAACAAGAAATGATAATGAATTTGCGTGAAAAACGCGAAGAAAAGAAAAAAGCAAAATTGAAAGCAAAACACAGAAGATGTACGATTGCAATTATTACGCTTGTGGCAATGATGACGGTAATATTCGGTAGTGTATACAGCGCATCGGCGAAGGAAATCACAATTACGGAAATAAACGAATTTGCGGGAACAAATGAAACAAAAACTGTAAAGACAAGAAGCGAAAGCGTTGAGGGTGCTCTTGAAGAACACGGCGTGAATGTTTCGGATACCGATAAGATTAATGTTTCAACAGAAAAGCCTGTTGAGGATAATGAAAATATTGTTATCAAGCGTGGTAAGCGTGTTACAATTAAAGTCGGTGAATCGGAAGAAGTTGTAACGGTGACAAAGGCGGACGTTAAGGACGCACTTGTTGAGGCAGGATATATTCCGGGTGAATATGACCAAATTTCTTCTAACGGCGATAATGTTGCGAGCAGTGATACAATCGAGCTTGTATCGGTAAGCCATACAGACGAAACAGAAACGGAAGTAATTCCTAAAGGTGTTGAATATGTTGATGACGCGACTTTGATCAAGGGACAGGAAAAAGTCGTTGACGAAGGACAAGACGGTGTGAAAACAATCACTTACAAGGTTACATACCAAGATGGTCAAGAGGCGACAAGAGAGGTGATAGATGAACAAGTTACAACTGAAATGCGTAACAAGGTTATTGCAAACGGTACAATGGAGCCGACTCCTGCACCTAAAAACACAACTGTTAAAGATACTTTTGCGACAAAGTCAACAGTAAGCGATGACGGCGGTACTGTAAACGGATATAAATATAAGAAGAAAATCACAATGACTGCTACAGCTTATTCGACTTCACCGTCAGAAAACGGCGGTTATACGGTTTCTGCAATGGGTAATCCGCTTGGATACGGTATAGTTGCAGTTGACCCGAGCGTTGTTCCGTTGGGCTCGAAAGTGTATGTAACTTCTGCCGACGGCTCTTGGTCGTACGGTGTTGCAAGTGCCGAAGATACCGGCGGTGCAATTAAGGGTAACAAGATTGATTTGTGCTACAATTCTAATGCCAACGACTTCGGCAGAAGAAGTTGTGTAGTGTATATATTGGATTAATTTACATTAAAAAGACCGATTTAATATAAAATCGGTCTTTTTGTTTTATCAATTTTTAGGGATTAGTTGGACATGAAGATTACTGCTTATACTGACATTGTCATTATTTTTTAAAGTGGCATTCTTACGTTCTTTGATAGCAGATGAATCTTCTGTTGGGTTTGCGTCCATTATTTCGTTTACATAACTATCATCTCCGCTAAGGAAGAATAAACCGTGACCGCTTACGGCTACAACATCATATTTGCCGATTGGAATGTCACCCGGTACTTCGTAATCACCGGCGGTAAGTTCGTAAGTGTTGTCGGAGTTTGGTTGAGTATCTGAAGTTTTTTGTTCTTCCGATTTTGTAGTCGGCTTTTCGGTTGGTTTTTCAGTCGGTTTTTCTTCTGTATCTGTTAACTGTGATTTTAATTGTTCGTTTTCTTGCTTTAGTGCCTCAAGTTCAGAATTCGTTCCGCACGCAGTTGCGGATAACAATAATACTATAGATAGGGTTATTGTTAATAATTTTTTCATATGTAAAACCTCCATTCAAAAATTAGTTCTTAGGGATTAATTGTACTTTAAGAGTTCCGCTGATTTCGACTGTTTTTCCGTCAGTTAATTTAGCATTTTTGTATTCTGTGGTATAATATTGGTCGCTATCAACTCCGAGCATTTCACTAAAGACGTTATATCCATTTTCATCTTTCTCTTTAAAAGTACCATGACCGCTGACCGCAACAAGGTCATACTTACCGCTTGGTACATCATTAGGTATTTCATAACTTCCTGCGGTAAGTTCGTAAGTGCTATCGGAGTTGGGTTGAGTATCTGAAGTTTTTTGTTCCTCTGATTTTTCAGTCGGTTTTTCGGTTGGCTTTTCAGTTGGCTTTTCGGTTGGTTTTTCAGTCGGTTTTTCTTCTGTGTCTGATAACTGTGATTTTAATTGTTCATTTTCTTGCTTTAGTGCCTCAAGTTCGGAATTTGTTCCGCATGCGGTTGTTGACAACAATAAAGCTACCGACAATGCCACTACTAATATTTTTTTCATAATATAAACACCCCTTTTGATTAAAAACTAAATGCTTTGAACATACTTGAAACAGATGCCAACACTACAAAATACCATATAATACTAAAAGCGATACCCGTACAGAAACCAATCAAAGCCCATTTGCCGTATTCTTTGGCAGAGATAGGAGTGTCTTTGCTTTGAACAACAAATAAAATCAATCCGACAAGAGGGATAAAGAACGACAATACTTTCAATCCTGCTGACGGTGTATCGTCTATTACTTTGGCTCTGTGTTGTGTTGCACCGCAGTTTGGGCATATATCAGCCTTTTCACTAATCATCGTGCCGCACTCTCTGCAAAATGATTTGTGGAGCGGTTCAAATTGTTGCTGATTTTCAGATGTTACATTTGTGTTTTCTGTTTGATTTTCCATTGTAATTTCCTCCTACTACATATAATATTCTTTTTACAATGTTTAAATTATATATTTAAACGGTGTTCTTATATGTATTCAATATAAGAATATAGGATTATTTTAGCATAGAATATATAATTATGTCAAGAGGAGGAATTACATTGAGAAAATTTGAACCAATAAAACCCGAAAAAGAAGTTATTTCGCTTAGATTGGATACCAGAATGTTACAGGAAATTAACGATTGGGCTATGGAAATTGATATAAGCCGAAATGAATTTATAAATCAATGTATAGATTTTGCATTGAAAAATATAGATACAGAATTGATAGAACAAGTGGAAAGAAGACATAATGGCAGAGGTGGAATGAGTCGTAGACTCAGAACAGGGTTTGAAGAAGATGAAGAAAACCAAAAAAAAGATGAGGGCTGACGTGATATGCACCCCAAAAGTTAGACACTTTTGGAGGTGCATATTTTTATGGCAAAG
>ERZ773277.119-NODE-119-length-103844-cov-5.867683_pt1 | contig 103844 bp, 151 predicted proteins | sample MGYA00511957_ERZ773277 | MGnify/ENA primary metagenome ERZ773277 (study PRJEB29015, sample SAMEA2737800) | human gut metagenome | biome: human gut; feature: human-associated habitat; material: faeces | place: China | collected 2012 ... | reverse complement strand
AGAGCGAAATTTCTTTAAGGCTGCCACTCACTCCTTTCGTATTAATATTCTCTTAACTCAAATCTTTCAAAGAAAGATTTCTTTCATGTATTATTCTCCAAAGTTTCCTTCAGATTACTATGAACTACAAAATTTCATCTAAAGCACATTCAATTTCATCAATAACTTCCTGCTTGGTGATTTCATATCCTTCCATCATTTCATCAATAGGTAAGTGGTTTCTAAGTACAATATAAAGATATTCTGCAATGCCAACAGTATCATATCCTTCTACTATTGAACCTTCTGCCAATGGCTGAATAAAACCATTTCTGATATGATGTGCCAATTTATCTGCACCAATGATTACTTTATTGCCTTTTGGAATTTTTACCTTTTCTCCTGATAATGCTTTTTCAATTTCTACTTCTTCTGTTGATGTCAAAATCTGACCAATCTTATAATCTGCCATATTATTCTCCTTTATTAATTCAAAATCTTACTTAGTCTCTTCACAACTTCTTCGCAAAATCTATACAAACAAGTCTTCTTAAATGCTATTCTCAAATCATCAACAGCTTGTCTATATTTCTGACGTAATTCGTTGTCTATCATACTACTCTTTCTTTTCAACAATAGTTACAGTACCCTCAAACACTCCAAAATTTGATGACTGCTGAAATGTATGTGTTTCTGCAATATCATCCTCTGTCATAGGTCTAGTCAGATACCACAATGAGTCATCTTTCCATGTAATTTCTTCAAGCTTCTGATTTGGCTCAAGCTCAATAGTTGTTGATCCACCTAAGTCTTTTGTAACCGACTGGCATCCAGTCAATTCAAGACATAATGTCAATCCTAATGCAACTGCTAAAATTTTCTTCTTCATATGATTTATTCTCCTTAATTCTCAGCTTCTTCTAATAAATCAGATACATTATCTTTCATGTACTGACTTACTTTGATATATCCTTCAGTATTATTCTTTTCACCAAAACCTCGAAACTTTACTCTGGCTGGATAAGTATCTGTAATTTCACCATTATCATCAACATCTACAACGATTGCCCATCCAAATGTATGTAAAATCATGTTGATCCACCAAAGAAATCCACTTTCTCTAAATTCTTTCCATGTCTTTTTTGTTAACATTTTATACCTCCTACAATATTGTTTTCCAATATGAAATCTATGTTTCTTGGTAAAAATATTACTATATATAGTGTCTATATTTTCTATAAACACTATATATAGTATCTCGTTTACACCCGATACACAAAACTTGGCATTGGCTGTAATTTAAACAGATTTTTCTCATGCATTGAATCAATCTTAGTTTTTACTTCCTCACTTGGCTCAATTCCATCTCTGATATATGCATCTAATTCAGCATAAGTAAATCCAAGGTTGTCTTCATCCGTCTTTCCACAAAGACCATCAGTAGGTGTCTTATCAACTAATTCTGATGGAAGCCCTAATTCACGACCAATAGCTTTAACCTCTGTTACTGTAAGCTGAGATAATGGACTAAAATCACCAGCAGCGTCACCATATCTTGTGGCGTAACCAACCCAATCTTCGGAAAGATTACATGTATTTGCAACACGACCATTTACTGTCTGTGATACTGCATAAAGCGTAGCCATACGAATACGAGCAGGGAGATTTGTAGAAGTCTGCTTTGACCAATGATCTCCCAACTGTGGTTTAATCTCATGCTTTAAAGTGCGAACTGTATTGCCTATATTTACAACACAACTGTCGATTCCAAGATGGTCTACAAGCATTCGAGAATAATCAATATCTGGCTGTTCTCCCTGTGGCATTAATACACCAAAAACTCTATCCTTGCCAAGAGCTTCTACACATAATGCTGCCACAACGCTTGAATCCTTACCACCTGAGATACCAACGACTGCCATACAGTCTTTACCATTCTTCTCAAAGAAATCCTTAATCCACTGAACGCAATCATTAGTTGCTTTCTTTACATCAAAATTACTCATGTCTAATCTCCTCTCTAACTCTCATAAGAATTTTTCCTAAATTATTTTCTCCAACACCATTCACTGTGCCCCAAATTTTATCACCCCAAGTATTACCTTCTTCGAGATGCTGATTATCAGTCTCAAGTAACTTTGTTTTGAGGTCTAAATTTTGAGTAAATTTCGCTTTTACAATTTCGTACATAACGTTGTACTTCGCCTCTTCCCAATCAGATCGAAGCTGAACTCTTCTGCCAAGTTTCTTTGCAGATGATGGATCTAAATTCGTGAAACATTCTCTATCTGAAAAAGTTTTTGCTGATTGAAAAGCGGCTTCATTATTCAAATATGTAAGTCCTTCATATGTAACAGGAGAAGAATAAAAGTTGCTTAAAAAATAATATTTACCTCTAAATTCATTTATCATCCTTTGTCAAGCCTCCATAATTCAATATTGCAATCATAAAAAATATTCTCTATCATTTGATGTACTTCCTCCCAATTTGCACCGCCACGAACGCATCCAATTTTATATGGCATTGCAATACTCATATTTTCCAAAACTGCATATGATTTCAAATTTTCAAAACATTTTCTTAAAGCATTAATATCTGTATACTGTTTTCCGTCATAGCCATATGATTTTTGTGCAAATAAATTTGCATATATTCTTGCGTCAATATTAGACTGAAAATATCTAACAGAACCCAATAATTGTTCAGGTGTATTAATCGAACAAAAACTATGATAATCTTTATATACTTGCACATCATAATCACGGATTGCTTTTGCAACACCAGAATTAAAAGCACCTTTGCAATTAACCTGGTGTGCAATAATATCAGTGTTTGAAGTGAGCAAGTCTCCATCAATTATTTTAATCATTACTCACCTCCGTACATTCTGTTTCTGATATCCGCAAATGTGTCTTCTCTTACTAATTCTCCATCTTTAAATACGGTAGTAAGTAAACTATTATCACTCATTTCAAGTAACTGATCTTGACACTTTAATTCACCGTTATCATCGTATACTCTACAACATCCTTTATGAGATTTCTTTAAGTGACTTGTATCTGTCTTAGGATCTTTGAAAATCATTAACTTCTTGCCATCAATTACTCCATATGTAGCTTTCATTGCAATACCAAAAGTATCTCTTGTAACAACAATCATCTTGCCGTTTTCAACGATTGCAGTGAAGCAAAAAGCTCCTACACCATAAGCAATATTATTAGCTGCGAAACCACGCTTTTCTAATTCTTTCCAAATAGTTTCTACATTAGAAAGTGTGCAGCCATCGCCATAAATAATACCGATATGCGGATTTAATACCTTATAACCTTTACCATTTACAGAACCACCAAAAATCTCCCATAACCTTTCAACTGTCTTAACTGAAATCTCTACAATATCACCACTATCAGGACGAACCAAGAGCTTTCCATTATGATTCATAATCTCTTCTTTACACTGTGGAAGAATATTATTTACCATATTCCAATAATCATAAGTATCTGAAACCATACTAAATGATGTATTTGGATATAACTCTGTTAAAAGTCTCTTAACGAACGTAATCTCATCTCCATCAATTGAGAAATTAGCACCCATTACAGAATGCTCAGTTGAGACAGAACCGATTCCAATACCATTATTCTTACAATCGGCATTGTAATATCTATCAATATAATTAATTGCTGGAATTGTAGATGTCTTATTAAATGAAAGCAACCATGATGCTGAACATCTTGTAGCTTCATCCATACAAGACATTCCTCTCATGCCAAAATCTGCACAAGCCATATTTCCAGGCAACCCGTCTGTTGTCTTGTTATACCAATAATCTGCAATCTCACGATACATATGACCGATAGTTGCATGACAACAAGGTTTCCATAATTCTACCTGAAGAATACATTCAATCCACTGAACAAGCCAAGCAAATTTATCATCCGTATTTGTAATCTCAATACAAGGAACACCCATAGGAACAAGTGTGCCTTCTGGCAATGCTCTAATCTCAAGTGGTAAATATCCTAATCTATGAAGCTTTACAATTTTATCTAAATCATAGTTGTCTCTACCAATCTGTACATCCATCGAATCTGTATAAAGAGTTAGCATCTCATCTTCCGATAAATCGAAGAAATTTTTCTGAAAATATCCCATTAAATATTCTTTGATAAATGCCTGTAATCCAAAGAAAACCATTTCATTCTGATTCTCTAACATTGATTTTCGAGGCACCCAATACGACACCAATTTAGTCAAACCATTTGGGTACATACGATCATGACACTGTTTATAAGTATCTGATAATAATAAAGCCATTGTGTTATCCATAATTTTAAACCTCCATAACTGTAATTTTTTCATGACTACCATTAAACAAACTGTTTGTAGTAAATAATCTGTTTACTGTATTATTCTCCAAAGACTTGATCAATGTTCCTTTTTCTTTATCAAGAATTGAATTCTCTGTATGTGTCGCATACGCATAAATCTTACTTACACCATGTTTCTTTAATTCTTCTGCGCTATAATAAAGTGAACCGCCATATGCGATAATATCATCAATCATTAACACTAATTTATCAGTTAAATCAATGCCATTTGTTTTAATATCTAGCCCAAGAATCTTTCCAGTTTTCCAGTCTCTTTTCTTCTCACCATAACAATATGGAAGTTCTGAAAATAGATCTGAATATCTCTTAGCTGCACCTGCATCTGGAAAATAAAGAACGGTTTCTGGTGACGCATTTTCATCCTCTTCAACAATTTCATCTTCAGCCCATTCAATTGCCTTTTCAATGTATTGTTTTGGATTTACAAAATTTGCATTATTTATAAGTGCCTTTCCAACATTACTATGGACATCTAAAATTTCAATGTAATCAAAATCTAACCAATTAATAACATCAGCAAAACTTTTTAATGTAAATACCTCAGAATCTTCATGAATTCTATCCATTCTAGCATTTGGCAAATAATACATATAAAGATTTAATAATCCAACATAAGGAAGATTTTTAATATGTCTTGTGATGTATATTAATGTTGACAACTCTTCCTCTTTTTCATAAAACCATTCAATATTATTATCAGCATAATCTGATTCATATATATTTTTTATATTTAACCTTTGTGTTCCGTCTGGGAAATGCTCAATTTTTACTTCATCACCATTAATTTTAATCATATTCTACTCTCCAATCACTTCAATCTGACACATCTTCATAGTTGCCAATGCAGCACTATGGGTATCAGGTGTAACACCTGCACAGCAACTTGCATCTACTGTAATATCAATTTCAGGATAATTTGCTCTGATAATAAGTGCATTTGAAACCACACAGATGTCGGTGCATAATCCGCAAACCTCAACGCTTTCAAATCCAAAATCCTTCCAGTTTAACCAACCAAAAGTAGGCTTATCAATCAGAATATCATTCTCAATATCAAAATCTAACTTATCTGAAATCTGCCAACCAACAGTATTCTTTACACAGTGAGTAACAGGAAGATGCTTACCCTCGTATGTTTCTAAGTAATTCTCAGGATGTGTATCTCTTGTAAAAATTACCTGCTTACCAGCATCCTTATACTCCTTAATTTTCTTTGCTACATTCGATACAATTGCCTGTGCTTCCTTTGTACCGAGTGAACCATCAATAAAATCATTCTGCATATCAATTACAATTAGTGTTTTACTCATTTTGTTACCTTTTTTCTTTATTTTTATATGTATTTATTCTCTGAAACTCACAAGAAATTCCGCTTTCCTGCGAACTTCATATTATATTATTCTCTACTTGATCTTCTTCTCAACAACAACAATCGTGTCATTGTGCCAACCACCATGAGGAACAAGTAAAATTTCCTGAATTTCAAAACCATACTTCTTACCAATGCCGCCACTATTCCAACTACAAGTAATTACAATGCCATCTTTCTTTACAATTCTTCCTATCTGTTCCTTCTGTTTAGACCAATATGAAGCTTGTGTTGTCTGCATATTTACTGTCTGTCCAAGATTTTTGTAACATTCGCTTACCTGTCGTGGCGAGTATGGTGGATCATATAATACTGTATCTACTGAGTTATCATCGAATATCTTTAAGAAATCCAGTGCGTCCATATGATAATCAGTATCATACTGTGTGTCTAAATCATTCGTTACTGTTGCCAGCTTATTACTATTTGCAAATGGATCAACAATCTTACCAGTTGCATATTTTTCAATTAATTCCTTAATTGGCTTAATTGAAAATGTATTACTATTTGGCATCTGCCAGACTCTATTTATTATCATCTGACACACCTGCCAATCTTTTTTCTGCCCATTTACATTGATTCTCAGAAATTTCACTACCTATGTATCCTCTATTAAGTTCTTTACAAGCAACTGCTGTTGTTCCTGTACCCATAAATGGATCGTATACAATCCCTTCATCTGGGCAATAAATATTTAGTAATTGCTTACATAAATCACTTGAATATGTTGCTTTATTATATGGACAAGTACCATCATTGTTCTTTGCTTCAATAAAATTAAAAATATTACCATACGAGGCTTGTCCAGTTTTTCTATAACTAACAATTGGTTTGTTACAATAAAATGAGCCTATTTCATCTTTACGACAAAATACAAATATAAATTCTGTAATTCTTGTAAGTTTATTTGGACTACAATTATTTGGCATCGCAGAACTTTTCTTCCATGTAATAACATCTGCTATTGTAAATGGTGTTTTAGTTATGATTGTATTTATAGCTCTGAACATTCCGTCTCTGTTATTATTTCCGTAAGAAATGTTATATAAGACAGTTCCATTCAGATTTAATACTCTATCAAATTCCAAAAATAAATTTTCTGTGAAATCACAATATTCATCATCTGTCATATTGTCTACATGTGTATCATATCTAAGATATGGAAATTTTTCTGAATTATTATAAGATTTAGTTAATGTATTTGATTTTCCTTGTTTTTTATTGGTATTGTAAAATGGAGAAGTTAATATGTTAGAACATAGTCCAATAGGCATCTTATTCATTGTTACAAAACAATCTTCGTTATAAATTTTATTTATTGTCATTATGTATTAGGAGTAAACGCTGCGTTTTCGGTATACCAAACCTCTTACTCCTTTCTTTTATTTTCGTATAAAAAAAATATTTCATTATTTTATTTTTGGAAAATTTGGCTGATCAGCCGTGAATAGAATTAAAGATTATCCGAAAATTTCTTCAACAACTTTTAACTTAATGCTCTGACTAAATTCAGATCCAGCAGCTTTCGGATGACCACCTCCACCAAATAAACTCGCTACATCTTTACCAAGATCAATATCTTCTTTAACAGTTCTGTAAGAAACCGTACAGCCATCAATATCAATCATTGCCACATAATCAATTTCAGGATGCATCTTGCAAAGCCGATTTCCTAATTCGCTAACATATCTATCAGCAAATACAAATCCACAAACCTTACCACACATTGTACTCGTGAACATTGTTTTATCCTTTTCTTCAATGTATCTGTCAATCTCATCCTGCTTAATTTTTAATACGACTTCATCTTTTGCATATAATCTTGGGAATACTTCATCATAAATTTCCGAAATACACCAATTAATAAAATCATCACGACCATAAAGATATAATAAATCATTGACCTGTTTACAGATAATTCCGTCATCACCGAGAGTTGACCATCTCCAAGTGTCATAGTCTCTTACTAATTTAGCAAATCTTCTCAATGTCTCTGAATTTTTTAAATAACCATTTTCGATTAACCAATAATAAAACATCTCTGTTCCACTGGTTTTAATAGTTCCAAGTTCCATATCTTCATACTCGATAGTCACAGAACACCAAAGATACTTATTAAGTCCTAGAGCTGTTGGATGGTGATCTAATAAATAGAAATTATCAAATCTGTCATCAATAATTTTCGCTGTATCTTCATTTACCCTGATATCTGTAATAATGCACATATCAAATTCTGTTTCACTATCAATAAACTCCCTGACACTTGAATCAATGTTGTCATAATCGCAGTATGAAATATCTACATCTTTACCAAATGCAAGTTTTGCCAAAATACCACAACCGATTCCATCTAAATCCGTATGACTGAATAGTTTAACCATGTAATCTCCTCTCTGCTATTTCTAATAATTTTTCTTTCTCATTTATATATTCTCCACTAATGACTGAATCCAACAGATTATTTAATACTTCACCAATTTCTTTTCCTGGTTTATATCCAATCTCAATCAGATCCTTGCCATTAACAGCTAAATCTTTCAATGAGAAACATTCATCTTTCTGTAAAACTTCCTCTAAGATATATTCGATATTGTCAATTTTCTGAAGCCTACTCTCTTGTTCTGTATAAGCTTGTGCTTTAATATCTGCTCTACGAACATTCAGTAATCTTCTAAATTGTTCTTCTCCAATCTTATTGAGCCATCTCTTGATATACTTTTCACCCACTTCAAAAGTTGCATCATGATAATAAACAAGCTGCACTACTTTTTCTCTTGTATCATTATCAAAACGAAGTCTTTTCATAATTGTATCAGTCATATCAGCACTGACTCTTCCATGACCTTTGAAATGTCTAATGCCATCCTCGCCATCTTGGTAACAATGTGGCTTTCCAATATCATGAAACAATACAGCCAATGATGTAATCAAATCTCTTGGATTCAAGTCGGGTTCACAATCACATTCATAAGCTTGTACTGCATGTACTGTATGATTCCATACATCATAGATGTGATATGGATTATTCTGTTGAAAGCCAAACATATCTTTAATTTCAGGAATAAACAATGATAATACATCTCTATATAAGACCATCTGTACACAGAAATCACTTGATGCAGCGATTTTACAGAATTCACTATTTATCCTTTCAACTGATATATTCTCCAAATTCTGATACACCTTATGTAAAACATAATCTGTATTTGGTTCAAGAACAAAATCCAACTGAGAAGCAAATCTAATGGCACGTAAAATTCTCAAAGCATCTTCAGCAAACCTATCTTCTGGTTTACCAACACACTGAATTTTGTGATATTTTATATCTTCCATTCCATCAAACGGATCTACAAGACCAGCTTCATCATTGTATGCCATAGCATTGATTGTAAAATCTCTACGCTTTAAATCTTCCTCAAGACTTTTTGTAAAAGTTACTTTATCTGGTCTACGACTATCAGAATAATTACCATCAATTCTGTAAGTTGTTACCTCGTATGGCTCGCCATCAATGACAATTGTTATTGTTCCATGTTGCAAACCAGTTTCAATAATTCTCTTGTTCTTGAATACTTCCATCATTTCATTTGGTGTGGCAGAAGTTGTAATGTCGTAATCGTGAATTGGTCTGCCAAGAATGCTATCTCTCACACATCCTCCAACTAAGAAAGCTTCGTATCCATTATTTTGTAGACTATGGATAATTTCATTTGCACCAGATGGAATTTCAATTTTTAGATTAGATTTCACCTTTTACCACCCTTTCATTTACACTAGCAACAAATTCATTGATAGCCTTATAATTAGGATTATCAGGAAGATTTGTGTTCTTCTTCGCATAATCCAATCTCTTTTCATAATCATTTACCATTTCAAATAATTCTGGGATTGGTTGATCGTTACTATCCAAATACTTACCATTACGAATGTCCATAAGCAAATCATGCTCATCTTCTCTATATGTGATTATTCTCTCTTTTTCAAGAATATCTAAGCACATCATATAAAGTCGAATGAGATGCATTGAATGTTTTGCAATCTTACCATGCTCAATTGCCTTCTCATTTCTTTTACCAATCTTACCATACTGACGAACTGTGTTCTGAAGTTCATTCCACATAGAGCAATAATCTCTCAATGGATAATGAGTAAGGTTTACGTCCATAAAAATTTCTGTGTCATATCCTTCCTGCACAGCTTTATCAATATATAACTTCATTGAATCATCTGAATATGGTGTATATTTCTTTGTGAATTCAGTCTGCATAAATTCAAGAGTCTTTAGAATATGTTTCTCTAATTCAGACTGCGACATCTGATGTGCAGCTTTCTGATTTAATCTGTATAATTGCTGATTAGCATAACCGCCAAACGAATGACAAGCTCTCTTTGATAAAAATAAATGTGCATTGTCAATTAGCTCTTGACCAATAGGTGATACATAAAAGTAATGTTCAGGCTTATTTCCAAGCATTTCTATTGTATTAGGATTGGTGTTACTCAATAATGCGACCAATTTATTAAATGCATAAATCGTGGTATCTGTTTCATTGTTTACAAATTGGTCAAAATTCTCATTAGTGAGGATCTGCATTTTACTATTCAATGCACAACCACGAATATCTAAATCACTACCCTCATTATTTGTTCCATATGCATGACTTCCACCAAGAGTTAAGATAATGATATTGTTACCCAAATTCTTATCTGTTCTCAGGAAGTCATACTCTTTTGATTTTAATTTGTCCTTAATCTGTTCAATTGTCATTGTCTTAACCTCCAAAAAATTCCGAAGAAATGTGCGTTTCATTCTAATGTAAAATATATACCATATATAGTATATATTATTTGTTTTTAATACTATATATGGTATATTTGTAACAATTACTCACTTAATTCTGCAAGTGCCTTATCCAGATCTTCATCAGACATGTTCTCAAGTGCTGCATCCTGTCTCTTAGCTTTAATTTCAAGCAATCTCTGTCTCATCTCAGCATTTTTCTTAGCGTCTTCTCTCTTCTTTTTCTCATCCAACTTCACGCCAACAATATACTTAACAATTTCAATCTTGTTAGAAATCTCCTCGTCTTCCTTTGACTTAGTATTCAGAAGACTCTCTTCCTCAGACTTTTTTACTTCCGCATTGAGTGTCTTAAATACTGAGTCCAGATTTGTGAGAGATAAATCCCACAAATCAATTACATTAATCATTCCTCTGAATGGAAACTGATAATTGTTACGAGTTGCGTTGATAAATAATTCGTTGTTTGTCATAATAATAATCTCCTTTTCTAATTAAAACTTAATCTTCATTACACGCTCTGTTGCGCCCTTAACCTTAACAACTAAATCTGCTCTCTTTGTCATAGAGAATCCAATTCCTGAAAGCTGATCATCAGTATCCTCTACATGACACTTAGCACCTAAAGCCTCGAACACTCTCTTATGCTTCATTAAATCATTGTCAAGAAACTCAAGATAGAATCCATTAGGCTCTTCGCTATTTACACAATCCTTCAGGAAGAAGAATAGATGTCTATGACCAATCCCATCCTGCTCGTCAAAATAATTTGGACTGTAACTAATTACTGATACAGGAACAAACTGATTTGTATTTACACCCCAAATCTCACGACTTGAAATAGATGAACTTCCAGACAGCTTTTCCTTAATTGAGAAGTTGCCATTCTCGTCAAGTGTAACTTCTGCCACCTGAACATTACCAGAAACAGGACTATTGTATTCAAACGCAAAAATCTCACCATTGAATTCAATTTCTGCCTTAAATCCTTTACTTCCTCTCGCTGCATACTGATTAACAAAAAACTTATAAACACCTGGCTTCATACGTGACATATCTGCCCATGTAATATTTTCCACAGAAGGTTTTCCTACCATCTGCTCCATAGGATGTGTAATATCAATATCTAACTGACCGCCACATCTTGACATACTAGGTTTTCTACAATTGCCAAAATAGATCTCGTTTCCATCAGGTTCTTTGCAATGTGCATCAAGGTCACTGTTATCATTTTGTCCTTCATTCCACATGATTGAAAATCTGAGTACACCATCGACATTACCGCCAGCAGCTTTTACATTCTGCTTCATATCAGAATCAGTAATGTTTCCTGAATAAGCCCAAGATAATCCATTATTCCATTTGAACATTGTCTTAGCATCTGGATTAACAGGTGCAATCATAGAAACAAAGTTCTTTTCATGTTTATTCTCTACAAAAGCTTCAATCTCCTTTGCAGTTGGAAGTACCTTATTAATGAAATCCTGTGCTGAAATCTCTTCAACTTTAGAGAATTTCTTAGGACTTACAGCAACATCCTTTTCCATCTGACCAAAAATATCATCTGCACCAACCATTCTTCTTGCAGCACTCTTATTTGAGAACAGTACATTATTTACAGTAATATCATTCAGATTAGCAAATCTTCTCTGTAATGAATCCATATATCCAAGTTCTGTAATGGTCTTCTTTGCATCCTCAAGCATCTTCTTTGTAAAAATAGCTTTTGGACGCTTATAATTTGCAGGTGCGACAATCTGTTCATACTTCTTAACGGCAGTATCTAAGTCCATATCCTCACTTACATTGATAAGAAGAGTACCAATAGAATGATTTCTAATTCTGCCAATAGCCATACCTGCTGTTACTGACTTCTCCCAAGCAAATAATTCCTTCTCTGAATCAGAACTAAGTTTGTCATATTCCTTCTTATATCTCTTGAACTCTGTGAGAACACCCTTCCATTCTTCACCCTTATAAAGAGTATTAGAATTGATAAGTTCAAGAATTGTATCAAGTGCTTCCATAGTAATTTCATCAAGAGAACGCTTAAATACATTTCTTGTGTCTCTGAACTGTCCCTTAACTTCCTCATTAGAACGACTTGTTCTATTCACGAACTTGCTTGGTAACTCTAAGAAGAAATGATCCCACTGATGAGACTTGCCATTAATTTCCTCAAAATTAAAATCTGTACCAATCTTAGGAAACTTAGTTGTGTAAATATCTGTTACTGTATGAGCCTTTACAAATGCGTCAAGTGCATCACATACTGGCTGATATGTTGTATCACCAAGATTCAGTTCCCAAATTGTATGAATCTGATTATCCTTGATAGTGACAGCAGAACCAATATTCTTAATAAACTGTCTACAACAACTACAATCATGCTCTCTACGCTCTCTGAAAATCTCATTTGTACCAACAGGGAAGCTATCAAGATATGTATTCCATAATTCATCCTTATCTACATTTACCTCAAATAAATGTGTTGCCTCTTTCTGCATTTCATCGAAGTGCTTCTGTAAAGCCTTCTTAAACATCATAAATCCATCCATGTTTTGTACCTCTTCTTTCTTATATTTATTTTTTGTTAATTGTTTCTACTGTTATATTCTCCGTTTATAATCCAAAGGAAACGAAGTTTTCTTGCTACTTAACTTTTATATGTAATGGGTGTTCTCCTCTAAAAGAAAACTCGATCCATTCTCCTTGCATTGGATAACTGCTATGTAACAAGATGTTATCAAACCAAAAATGTGCATTGCCAATCATAACAGTAGAATAATTAGCGTACCATTCAATTTGAATGATTTGCTCATTTATCGCAAATTCATAAACTCTACTGAAACCATATTTGTCTGAATTAATCCATTGTCCTTTTATACCAACTTTCTCTAATCTATTTACCAATTCTTCCTGTGTCATTCTTTCACCTCCAACCCCAAGAAATCGAACATTCTTGTCCTAGTAGATATGTTTATCAGTATCTATTTTTAAATCATCTACTTCTAGGTCTTCTACTAATGTTCTTCGTTTTACTATTCTTTTTCCTTTACAATAATTACATTTTTCTTCCCAATATTCATCTTCATTCCAAGTTATTCGTTTTGAATGCTCAATTTTTCCATTACCACCACATACAGGACAAATAATATTTTCAAATTTTTCTGACACTTCCATTTATCTCACCTCACAATCCAAAGAAAAGCACACACTCCTATAATCTCCTAATCGTTTCACAAGCGACCAATATTTCAAGCCCATCATCACAGTAAATACATCCATCAATTGCTCCAAATTGATTAAGAATATCCCAATCGAAGTATCCATTGTAATCACACATTGCAACAGAATAGTTCTTATTCGACTTAAATTCTTTTATGTGTTCTCCGTTTGGCTTATATGTATCAACACCATTATTTTCTACAATAGAAGCAACCCATCCATTCGGGAATACAATACTTCTATCACTTGTATGACGATGCTCTCTATAATCATTTATCACTTCTTTTAATCCGTATTTTTCTGAATATTCTTTTAACATTTCCATCTGTAAACCTCCTAATTTTCCAAAGAAAGAGAAATTTCTTATCTATTATTCTCCTAAATATTTCTTATCCAATCCTGCACATAACATAATACTTTTTATCTGTTCCTTAGAATAATCATATTGTCCAGGATATTCATACTTTGCTACCTCATATGCTAGTGCTTCAATTACTTCCATGAGTTCTGATCTGCAATCATCAAACACTTCTTCGTATCCACAATCTCTATCATTTTTATACATAATAGCCTCATTGATATCTATCATTATTCATTCCCAATAATACACACATAACAACTACATTCCATACAATCTCCATGTCCAGTTTCGCAACATTCATTTGCCGTATGACATAATTTCTCTGGAATTTTAGTAACAAAATATCCATTATCTCTTAATAATTTGACTGCATCTTCGATATTATCTTTCATCAATATAACTCCTTCCATTCTTTAATCGTTTGAAACAAAACTTTTATTGTTTTTAAAGCAAACACACATAATCTTTATCTGGTTTATCATATGGATAATTATTATGTGTCCATGTTTTTATTTCGACTTTATCAATTCTCTCAAAATCATAATCTCTGACTTCCATATCTTTTGGAAATTTTCCTAATTCGTCAATTAGATCTTGAACTGTATCAATCATTAATCTTTATCCTCCAAAAGAAAACCACATTTTATTCTGGCAATTTATCTAATTTATTTTTCTTTAAATAGTCATAAATATTTTCGAAACAATATTTAGAATTTAATTGTGTATTAGTTCTTTTATCTAATTTATTTTTATAGATGTAACACTTGTCACATTCATGACTGCTACAATATGCAACCGCATATTCTTGTTTATTCATTTTTTATAAATTTCTCCCTTTCTTATTTATTTTTTAATTCATATGACAGGAATCGAACCTGTATCTTCTTAATGTAAGGGGGTACTAAATATGAAACATACAAACAACGAAAGGTTATTAAGATGTGTTGCCATTACACTACATATGAATTAACAGCCCTAATCGGATTCGAACCGATAAATCTAGCAGTCAAAGTGCTATGCCTTACCATTTGGCAATAGGGCTTTATATAATAAAACAGAAACCGTACTCACAAAGATAAGATGTAGAACTGTCAGGACTGACATATGTATAATGAAAAGAACTTTCAGATGCTTTCCAATTTCTGTTGTTTACTTTATTATTCTCTTTTTCTCTTTTAATTTATTAATTCATAAGAATACTCGATACAATAATCTTTATTTTTATCTATAGGAACAGATGATTTACTAATTATTGCTCCAAATTTATTGTAATTTATAATTACTTTTATTTTCTGATTCTTACATTTCTGATTGCATCCATTACATTTTCGATAATATATCTTTTGCTTTGTACATCTATCTTTTAGCATCTGTTATTATATTCTCCACTTAACCTGCACTTGAAATTAACTTTTCATCACTTTTTATGTATTCCTACAAGTTTTGCAATTTCGTATAAACATTCCGAATCACTATATTTTTGATTCCAAAGGATGTTTTTAATTGTCTCTTTGTTTATACCTATATTGCAAGTTGGCTGTGCATTGATAAAATCATCTATGCCTAGCAATTCATAACTTTCCAATAATTCGTTATCACCGCCTAATGATTCATGCAATGCCTTTTTTAAAACATTTGCGTCTATTGGTCTCATTTATAAATCACTCCAATCTAATTTCTGTCCACAGTAATGGCAATAGTCAGGCTTGTTACCATAAGGGTCTAATACACTGCCTTTCTGACAACTTGAACACATATAATCTCCACAATCATCAAATTGTAATGGATGTACAAACACTGGTTTCATTGAAATCTGCTTTTCAAGGGCTGAGATTGCCATGCTATGAGATGTTAAACATTTACATGTATATACTTCGTCATCTGTATATTTTTAAGAAATTTTACTGCTTCTTTGATTTCCATATGATTCTCCTTAATTCAACACTAATGTTGCATCATCTAACAATATGACCTTTTCATCAGGTTTAAAGCGAGTTTTAGTTCCTTCAATGCCTTCACTAAGACACACAGCATCAAATTCATCTGCTATGCTAATCTCTCCATTTTTATTACTATAAACTTTTTCGGTCTTCATATAGTAAAATCCTGCATCATTAGTAAAAATATCCCCAACTTCTAAATCACTAAATTTTCTAGTATCATTTCTGTTATCTTCAATCTTCATCTTCTTCTCTCCTTTTGTTAAAGCAAAATATATATAATCCAAATTACTAGTGCAATAAAAAGTAAACATATTTCTCCTAGAAAAATTACTGCAAAAATTTCTGAAACATCATCTTCCTCACTAAAAAGACCTATGATAATTCCTATCTGTGCGAATACAGGAATTGATATTCCAATCGCCTTAATTAATCTTATCCAATCCATCTAGTCCTCTCTTTCTGCTAATTTTGCGTATTTCCAACATAACATACCAATTTTATCTTCTATTGACCAAGATGTTTTTCCACTATTCCAAGCATAAACTTTTCCACCTTTAAACTTAGCAAAGTATCTTTTCAACCACGGATTCTGTTCAGATTCTCTAACCAGAATCGGTGTATCAACCTTAACTTTGCTCCAATCGACCTGCTCAACATGTTCTTGTTTGAGCCATTGCTTTTTTGCTTCTAATGCGCAATGTCCGTTAAAAATACAATCAGCACAAGGCTGTGTTCTACAGTATTTAGGTTGACCTTGCTTATTGACAGCTATCTTGTCAATAAGCAAATCTTCCGTTACTCCTTTCTTTATTACTTTCAATTCATCTTTATAAAATTCTCCGTTTGTCATATTTAACCTCCATTCACTAAGCTTCCCTTCTGATCCCAGGATGTGCTACACGTTTAACTCTAAAATCAACAGGGCATTCATCGGTAGTAATAATTTTAGTTACAATAACTGGTGCAACACCAATTCTTGTGTTACAAAAAATCATATCACCTACTTTAATATCTTTCTTGAACTTACACCATGAATCAGGAATACGCCACACATATTCTTTACCACTCATATTATTAATATGTTTTCCATATATATAAGTAGTTGTCTTGTCCCTATAAGCTCTGGGTTTATTAGATTTTCTTAAATATTGTGCTTCATTTACATTGTTCTCTTTCAAAATAAGATACTGAATATATCCGTCTACGAGTACATTATTCTTATCTAATACAATACGCTTTGATTGCTTGTGCGTGTTTGTATATTCATCTCTGTATTTTTCTACCTTTTTATCGGAAGGATGCGAATCTGCAAAACTCTTTTTAATAATAATATCTGATAATTTTATTGTTTTCATATGTATATTCTCCATTTTTTTTATGCCATTGCAGCACAATAATTGTTAAAATCATTTTTCATATAAGCGTAATTTATTTTTTGGCTTGGACTAAAATTAGACTTATCCTTCTGATATTTACCAATCCAGCCTTCAAACTCTTCGTCTTTATTTTCTCTTACAGCAAATCCCATTAGTCCTATTAACGCATTTTTACAATTCTGATAAATAGGCGTGTCAATTCTTACACAGTCATCTATCATATCTGTATATAGTTCAACATCTTCTTCGTCTATTTCTGAAGATACAGTTTCCTTACAGAACGTTAAAACGTCCGAATCTGTGTCGTTTTTTGTGTCTAATGGCATATTATTGTCACTTGATTCTGAAAAATCCACACTTGAAATTGTGATTTCATTTTCATCTTCTACTTTATTATTCTCTACTTCCGCTTCTGGAAACTCATTGTTTTCTTCAATATGTAAGTATTTATTCATTAAATATGTAATATGGCTTACCTTATGCTCAAGAACTGATTTATCTTTTGTGTGCTTATCTGCATCAAGATCAGTCCATGTAACTCCATTCACTTTAAATTCTTTCATTGTAATAAAAGCATTTAAAAATTCACCAAATTTTTCATCAGGCAAACTTGATTTATTAAAGTTGTCAAATACCATCATCCAAACAGCCATGTCTTTTGACACAAATAATTCAGAAACTTCTCTGTTGTCAACTTTATCAGAATATGGTGTAATTCTATTAAAATAGTTTTCTATTTTTCTAAATTCTTCCAATGATGAATTCTTGTTTAAATAATCACACATTTTTTTAGGATCTTTTTTCCATTCTTCCAAGTGAAATACAGCCATAACAGATTCATTAATAACTCTTTCCCAGTTTCCTTTATGCTTTTCATTTTCTGTAAGAGCTGTAGAATCCTTTAGAAATGCACTCGAGTCTTTAATCCTTTTAATTTCGTTTGCAAATTTTCCAATATATGTTAGAGATTTCTGTGATACATTCATTCCGACATGATTATTGTATAAGTTTACTAAATTAGAAGTTTCTTCAGGTGTACAATTTTGATACACTGTTGCCATTAAAGGACACTTGTTAAACTGTCTCTGAAGTTCTTTTGGTAAATCAGAATATCTTTTATTTCTTAAATCAAATTCTTCTGTTTCCCATATAACATCATCATATTCATCACGCATAATATTTCCATTTTCATCAAGTTTTTTCTTACTGTAAGTTACAATCGGATTGCGGATCGTTGATGTTATTTTATAGTCAGCATATTTAAATCTTCTTAATGCTTCTGTTCTATGTCCTCCATCAACAACATAAGTAATTGTTACTTCTTCCTTATTCTCTTCAGCAAGAATTAAATTTGGAATGTATACTTTTTGAGATACTGCACTTGATATAATGTTATTGATCATTTCAGTACTCCAACAAAAATCTCTTTGCACTGCTTGATCTGTTTTGATTATTTCATTCTGCACATCGTCTAAATACTGTCCTACGTTTGTTGATTCCATTCTAAATCCGTTCATATTATCTACCTCCAATTAGTACTCTTATAATTTTTAAATTTTTTTCATCCATAATATTTTTTAAATTATCTCTGTATAAACTACTGCTTATATGTAATATTTCTTGTATTTCTTCTTGTGAATATCCCTTTGTAAGATAATCAAGAATTTTTCTTTGTAATTTTGACAATCTTGATAAATATTCTTTCATTTCACTCGAATATTCAAAATCATCTTCCTTTACTTTTACATCCGTTTCGCCCGGTATTACGTCTTTAAATTCACCACCATCTTCTGTCGGATAGTCAAGCGAAAGTACTTTAAGATATACAGGTTTTTTCTTTCCGTTTTTATCTTCAACTTGCACAATTTTTCCTTTGTCATCTAATAATAGATGACTTCTCGTTGCTCTGTAAAAATTATCTCTATACCAAGTTGAAAAAGATCTCCTTAAATTTCCTGATAAAAAGGTATTAAATTTGGCTTTTTCACCGTTGAAATCTTTTATACTTTCTATTAATACTATCAGTGCTTCACTATACACATCATCATAATATTTTTCATCCACTCCAGATTTTAATAAAAATAAATTTCTACAATATTTTTTTAATTCTCGCATTTCATTTTCACAATAGAAATTAATTATTTCCATTTCTTCATCTGTAAATTCTAATTTTTCTATTTGTTTCCAATTCATTTCATCACTCCTTCGTTCATACTAAAAATCAAACAATTCTTTTAATACTCTAGGTTCATATGTACGTTTATCCATTCCAGCTACACATTTATTTATTTCATCAGTAGCAGTCTCGGATATTTTCTTGCTAAGAATAATATTGAGAACATTTAATTCATTCTTTATGCTTCTTCTTATTATTCTCCGTTCCTTAATCATTTTGTATGCTTTGTAGCCTTGTGCAGCATTAAGATTACAAAATTCTATGTAATGAAGGACATCGCAAATTTCTTTGTCAATGTTACTCAATTGCTGATTCAACTTTTCTTTTCTGTGTAATGCGTCACTTGCCAATCCATTTAAATCTGATATTTTATCTAACCAGCGTTGAATATTTTCTGAAACAAAAACCTTTTCCGTATCTTTTATCTCCTTATCCGTTACGGGTTTAACTTGTGCTGGCACTTCTTCACTCGTTTTTTCAACGTGAAAAACTCCTCTCAATGCCTTTGTTAACGAACTTTTATATATATTTTCAGCCTGTTTTTTGCTAAAAATGTCCGCAAAAGACTCAAATGAAGTAGGAACATAATTTCCATTCCTGTCCTTCATAATCCATCGAGTTCCATCCGTAATGACATAGTTTGCCATCGAAACACCTCTTTCCTTATTCAGTTTAAAAATTTTTGGTATTTTTCGCAGAATTGCTAATGATTGCCAAGCAGAAATCACCTGTTTTGCTTGACATTTTTGAATTAATATGTAATATTGGGGTTAGCAACGTACTGCGTTCAACGTATTTATGTTGTGTTTTATGTAATTTAGATAGAGTCTGTATTAGGTACTGCCAATACCTTTTACATCAAGACTCTATCTTTTTTTGTATAATAAAATAATAGAACGTCCGTTCGATATTGTCAATGGTAAATTTTACCATTTATTTTACAAGTCCTATAATTCGTACTCACTTATTTAATTTGATCGAAAAAGTATAGTATTTAATGTTCCAACTGGTTTGTAATTAATTGGATCAACCTGTCTTGTTGTAAAACATCTTAATTGTGCTGCAAAATCATCACAAACCTTTGCAATTGTTTCTGCTTCCTGCAACAACTCTGAACATTCACAGAATTTCTTTTTTGTGAATCCTACATTGCATTCTCTTTCTAAATCCTGTTTTGCTATAAGTACAATAGCATTCTTTTTTGCTACTCTTTTTGCTTCTTCAAGTGTCATTGTTACATATTCCATAACTGTCCCTCCCTTAAATATTTTCAAAATTTGCATCATATGCACGCTTAATTTCCTTTTTGTCTTCAAGTTTTGTTATTGAACCCAACTTCTTTATTATTCTTTTTTCAGATATTTGTCGTACACATTCTCCTAGCAACATAGAATCTTCCTTTAAGCCCTTTTCTTTGTCCTTACTGAAAAAAGAATGTGTAGGTTGTGTTAAATGTTTAATCTTTGTAGTCATTGGAAGAACAATTGTACATGGACTATATGTATTTCCAACACAATTTTGAATAATTACTGCTGGTCTAATACCCGCTTGTTCACCAAAGAATTCAGCCGATCCAAAATTAACTAAAATCACATCAAACGCTCTATAATTTTTAACCATTTTTTGCATCCTCCTTTCATAATTTCTCTTTTGTTTTTTTCTTTTATATTCCATATTATATACTTTTCTATATATATTGTCAACTATATATAAAATATTTTTTATATTTATTTTTCTTTATATATATAGTATACTTTATATAAAATTAAGGAGGTATATATATGAAACTTTCTATAGTTAATAAACTAAAAGAAAATAATATGTCACGATATGAATTAGCCAAACGTATTGGTGTAACATACCCAACAATCGACAAAATATATAGAGGTGAATCAACTTCAATTAAATTTGAAATTTTAGAAGCCATCTGTAAAGAATTAAATTGCAGTCCATCCGACATTCTTGATTCAGAAGATCCACAAATGAAACGTTTACTGACATATAGCCAAAAAATTAAATAAAAAACACTAGGCGACACCTATTTGGTATCGCCTTTTTACATTTTCATTAATGTTTCCCTCATACCAACAGATCCATTGGCATAATTATTAATCGTTGTCATCATACTTGTATGTCCAAGCTGTTGCTGTACAAAAGCAAGATTTCCTTTACTTGCCATAATCGAAGCATACCAATGTCTTATCATGTGGGGTGTGACTCCATTGCCGTAATTTTTGAAAATTGCCTTTATATTGTCTTCGGTGGTTCTCTTTCCATTTCTATTTATAAATACAGCATCTTTATCTATAATATTTTTCAATGTTTCCCTATATTCTAACCATTCTTTCAATGCATCTACAGCAGATTTTGTAAGATAAACCATTCTCTTTTCTTCTTCTCTTTGGTAGCCTTTTGGTAAAACCATAACGTAAGGCATGTTTTTCAAATCTACATATGACACATCCCCGTCTAAATGAATATCTGATAAATCTAATCCAGCAAGTTCAGATTCTCTTATTCCACTACCTTTAAGCAGTTTAAATATTGCAATATTTCTATTTCTAACAGAAATATCTTTCTTCCATAATATTTTTTCTTCCATATCTTGAAGCTGCTTATCTGTCGGAAGCTTTTTAATTAAGTTGCTTCCAGATGAGATACCCTTATATGTTACATCTTCAAAAAATTTATCTGAAATATCAGTTCCCTTTACACGACTAATATAATTCCAAAAGCTACGAATAATGTTTTTCCTGGTTTCCAACGTAGTAGACGACATTCCATTCTGCTCTTTTGTCTTGAGATATAATGTAATGTCCTCTGCCATAATATCATTAAAATCACCTGGTTCAATATCTGAAATACTATTCCTATTGATTAATTTTTCTTCTATAAACCAATTTAACAAATCTGTAATAACACCAAGATAATTCAAAGCACCTGCTTTACTTTCAATTCTAACTGTAAAATATGACTTCATATAAGCAGGCAAATTTATCTCATCAATTTTTCTATTCAATTTCTCTTCATTTCTTTTTTGTACTTCTGCCTTATAACACATATTCATCAACCTACCTTTCTACTATTATTATTCTCCGTTGAATAATACATTTTACTCATTTCTTTTGCCTTTTCCATTACTTCATCAAAAGAGTCACAATACCTAACTTCAATACATTTACAAATCTTTCCATCACAATTTAGACATGTCAAATCTTTAATATGAAACTTTTTTCTTTGGGATTTCCTTTGTATTCCTTGAGCAAGTGTATTTTCTTGCAAACAAGATAAACAAATAAATCTCGAACTACGCTTTGGATTTCCAGTTTTCAATTTTATCGCTCCCTTTTGTTTTATTGTTTTCATCATATTATTTCCTATCCGAATCACAACGTGTAACTTGTTTACGCCTTGCACTGTTCTTTACCGCAAAATAATCCCTATAAGCACATATAACTTTTTCAAAAAATAACTGCCAGTATTTCTACTGACAGTCATAAAAACATATTTATTCTTCTATATCAAATGTTTCATATAACTTTGATTGTAATTCTAAAATAATTTTCCACGATTCTTCTTTGTTCTCTATTGTTTCGTACATAGTTTGCTGAATACAAGTATCAATATTATATTTTATTTCATCTTGCCTGTACATGGCGTCATTTTTAATTCCTGCCATAGTTACTCCTTTTCTAAAAAGAAACAATTCTTTCATTCTATTTCTTAATTAAAAACCTATCAGCTTCATCATATTCAAGAAAACATGCATGAGAGCTGTCTTCCGTATAAACCGTTATCCCAGTTTCGTCTTGATCTAAAAAATACCAATATCCTTTTTTAAATATATAATCTGTTCCATCATTTGCATTAGTATCTTGCTTCATTTGTATCATATAGCTTTTTGCAATATTTCTTAACAATTCAATATCATTTATATTATCTAAATCCATTTAATCATCTCCACTCTATTTACCAAGTAATTCGTCATTTCTTATTTAATTGATATTTTAATTCATCTAATACATAATCAAATCCTCTTAAAAAAGAATAATAATCATAGTCTAAATCTATATTTATCGCAATCTGTTGTCTATTCTTTTCTAATTTATTAATCAACTCCCTAATATTCTGATTTTCTTTTTTAAGACGCTTTATATCCATTTATGTCACCTCTTCCAATCTTCCTAATAAATCATTCTTTACTTCGATTATAGCATTTAACCTGCCTTTAATTTGTAAATCATATGGACTATCAGTATTTTTTAATAAATCCTCAAGTCTATCAATTTCTGTATTAAGTTCACCAATATATTCTTTTATCTTTTTTCTCATATCTGGCTTTTTATGTTTATTGTTATTATATCTTAATTCAAACTCATTTTTATATTCCTCTTCAGTTACAAACACAATTCTTTTCATTACGTGATCTACCATTACACATCTGTAAATATTTTCTGTGTAAAAAGCATCACCTACATTAAAATTATTCCAATTTATAATGGCTCGTTTATCGTTCATCGTTTTATTCACATCGCCAAGCATTTCATCTGGGCAATTTAATAAATATCCATAACTATCTAAATTTTTATTTTCCATTTTTCTACCTCCAATCATCAAAGGAAAGTTAAATTTCATTAGTAATATTTCCTTAAATATCTAATCGCTGCCCTAATATTATCCTTATCCTCTTTTTCTAATCCAGCATAAGGAATTGTCTCTGCAAGATATTCTAACTCATTTACAGTTTCTTCATCCGTCAGAGGTCTTCCCTCTGTTTCCATTCTTGCCACCAATCTGCTTTCCAAGCAACCATGACGAATATTTCTAGCTCTCTCGAATAATGACTTCATAATGTTATTCTCCTTTCTAATGTAACAGCAAACTTAGATTTTCTTGTGTATCAACTTGTCAGGATAACCTAAATCTACATTCATATCTAATGACATATAAATTATTTCTTTTAAACGCTCTGAATTAAGACTGCAAATAAATTCAACTATACTTTGTTCTATTTTTGTTATTTCTCTTTGTATTTCTGATACGTCATATTCTCTATAGTCCATATATCGCTTTTTCTCTTTTAACTCAGCAAGTTTTTGTTTATTTCTGAGATATTCGTCTAATAATATTGCTTGTGAACCATACCATCCCATAATATTCTCCTTTCCAAAAGAAAACTTGGTTTCATCTATTTATTCTCTACCATCTCTTCTACAAGCTGCTTCATATATGAAATCTCCGACATGTCAAATTTTTCGATTGCATTTTCTAATTCAGTTGTCGCCTCATTCATTTTTGATAATGTCTCAATTGCATTTTCCATATGTTCATATGCTTTATCTAAATCGTTCCATACTTTTTGTAATTTGTTCATCTATATCACCTTAACTATTTCACAATCAATTATATTTATATTATTGTAAGCATTAGCATCCTCCAGTACATCCAATGCTATTTGTGCGCCCAAACACGTTTTAAACGCTCTAGCTTCTTCAAGTGTTCCAACAATTTTGTGTTTTTCGCCATTTACAATATAAGAACCTTTGCAAATATAATCTGTTCCACATTTTATATAATACATTTATATCACCTCAATATTATATTCTCCATTATATCAGAAACGGAACTGCCTTACGACAATTCCATTCCCAATGAAACTATTATTTACTTACTATACAACATCACTTAACAACTCAATCACTTCATCAAGTTTCTCATTCGCTTCTTCCATACTATCAACTGCATCTTCAGAACATATTCCTCTGTAACTACTCTGTAAATTACCTATTTCTTCCCCATAAGTCATCTAATACTTTCTGATCGCTTGGTAGATTTGTATGACTAATTCCAATAGTTTGTAGCTTATAGTATTCTTCTTTTGTAATGTCGATTCCATAATCGCCTTTAACAGTTTCTCTATAGCCGAATTTATCCTGGCATTCAGGTCTGAAGTACCATTTCTTATAAATTGGTTTATCTCCATGTTCCCATGCAAAAAGACAAGTAATTGTTCTACCAGTTGAAATCTCCGTTGTAACCGATCTTCCAAAATAAGGATTGTACTGCATATAAGCTAATTTGCCACGCTCAATTGCATCTTGCTTTTCACGTTCACTCATTTCGAATAACTGCTGTGTACCCCTCCCATAAGAAGTGTCATATACTTTACTGCTATTTACACCAACTGTAGAATACAACTTAACTCCATTTCTGTCAGTAGTTTCAACTCTCTTTACTCTTTCTCCATTGATATAATCATTACAAAGCCTATCCGAATAATGAACATTCCCTTTTTCATCAACTGTACGAGTAATTTTCTTCATATCATAGTTATCTTTAGCTGCCTTTGCAGCACTTCCTGCATAAATTCCTAAGAATGCTAATAGTCCTCCGAACATATTCATCAACCACCTTTCTCTTCTATATTATTTTCGCCATTTATCCATTTCATCTACAGACTTCTTATTTAAGTTATTATACATATCTTGTCTCTTACGAGATTCTTCCTTTTTACTAATGTGATAAGGAATACCAAATACAATGATAAATGCTATAATACTTCCGATTAATTCTCCCATAATCGTTACCTCCATTTCTATTTCCGTTATTTTTTAAGCCGTCATCTTTAAGTTGCTTTAATTATATCATCTTGTGAGTACTATAAAAAGAACTTTTACTCTATAATTTCATTATTTTCTGGATCATAAATTTCATAAAAATCTTCTTCAAAGACTTCATTTTCTTTGTCTTCCTTTTCATACTCTCTAATCGCACCTCTTGCTTCCTGTTTTGTTTCAAATTCATCAATAAATGTTCCTGAAATTCTATCTCTTACCCATACCATAATTGTCACCTCTTTCTTAAAAATTTGCCTTTAATTTTCCATAATACTTTCTATTATTTTCTTCGTCAGGATTGCCGTAATAAAATCCTTTAATTTCTGTGCTTACTAAGTATTCATCATTACCCTTGTATACATCCTCCATTATGAATGTAATGTCATTACGACTATTATAAACAGGATATATTTCTGTTCTATATGACTGTTTGCATTTATCACACCAAAATTCTCCTAATCCCCTTTTCTGGTTCTCTTCTGTTTCTAAATTAATAAGCTGTTTTCCACAACAATATAAATATTTCATCTTAATCACTCTCCTCTATAGTTGATAATATATTATTCTCTTGATTTCGCTTATTGCTTTTAAATGTTTTCTCAACATTTTCTGTGCAGCGTACTCTTCTACTGTCTTACATTTCCTTATTTCTCTCTTTTTAGCTTTCAATTCGCTTTCATATTCGTCTAACAACTCCGCAAATTGTAATCTTTGCTCTTTTGTCATAACAACACCTCTCTTTCTAATAAAAAAGATTGGATTTTTATTTCCAACCTCTTAAAACTTAGATTTTATCTGTACCAAAACCTTCGATTATAAACACATAATCTCCGTCTTTTAACGAATCAATTATGTCACATATTTCATATTTCCCTATACCAAATATTTTATATCCATCGTTTAGCAAATCAATAAATGCCTGATATTCATCTTCACTTTCTTCTTCACTAATTACATTTCCGTCATCATCAGTTTTCCAACCGTATTCCATTGTGTTATAGCCCGGCAACTCCGTAATCTCTTTATAAAGATTATAATTTAAAAGTAATGAACTTAAATCTAATTCATTTCCCTTATTCATCCAGCTTATCTTATAATTTTCGGCATCTTCCATCCAACCTACAAAGTATACTTTTTCGTCCTGTACTCTAAGTGCAATTATATTATTATAATATGGCTTGTCATATAAAAATTTATCTACTGTCATAAATTCCATTTTATCACTCCTAGCTAATTTAATTCCTGTTTACATTCTTCTAACAAATCGTCTACGGTCATTCCATATGTATTTCTCCACCATAATTGTAAATTATCGTCTTGTGTGTTGACTTCTGCTAAAGGATCATCGAGCATTGGAATATTTTCATTATCACTTTGCATATCCTGTACAAATGCTTTCTTTGAATCCCATTCGTATTCCACATATTTCCCATCACAATTAATAACAACTATATTCAACATAATATTTCCTCCAATCTACAGCAAATCGCCGTTTCATATACTTTGAAAACATTTTTCAATGTTAGACTTTTCAATAAATCCATAATCATTCGTTTCAGTATCTTTGAATTCTACCGTTGTTTTACCAACATTGGTAATCTCTACAATATGACCAATCTTTGTATTAATTAAAGGATTTTTTAAAACTTCTACCTTAAATTTCATTCCTCTTTCAATTAACATAAAAAGTTCCTCCATTTCATTTTGAAATCATCGTTTCATGTCCAAATTTGTTTTAATCATTTCCATTGCGTTTTCTTTGATTTCATTACGTACCTTTTGTAATTCAGCCCATGTTATTTTTTCTTTCATGCAACAATCGCCCCAATTACAGTACATGTATTCTGTGACTGTATCAATAATGTTCATAATTGCTTCGTCACTTGCTACAACTCCAATCTTTTTCATAGGGTTATTTAGTGACATCTTGTAAATTTTATTATCCTCTATATGATAAATTCCGTTATTCATAATATTTCCTTTCCGAGTAAATCCTCATTTCATTCTATTCGGCAGGACATTCAAAACAACAAATGTTAGCCTCTTCATAAGTTAATGCGAACGTCATATCTTTTTCTCCATCTGTATTTTTTAGTACAATACAATCTTCATTCACTTCAATAATTTCACAAGTTTCTCCATCCATACACACCAAACCATCTGTAGTGTACAAGTCATAATATCCAATTTCTCCGTTTTCATTATCCTCTGTGTCAATCCATCCACATTCAATTATCAATTCACTATCATATAATGCTTTGACACTTACAGTTACTTCTTCGCCTGTTATATATCCAATCTTACAGTTGCAAATTTTGCTATAATCAAAGCAATTTCCTGTGTATGATTCAAAGAAGTTATCACATAATCTTTTGATTCTTACATTGTAATGTTCTCCCTTATAATCAAAGTCAACACGCATATTTTCTAAAAATTCCTTATTTCCGTCTGTTAATATTTTTCTTAAATACATAATAATTCCTCCATTCTGCCAAAGAAACTCTTGTTTCATACTTTGCATTCTCTATATTCTTTTTCAGTTAATAGTCCTTCATCGCACATATTTTCAAGCGTTCTATATACAGCATTAGCTCTCCAACTTGCATATGAAAAACCATCAAACTCTCCGATAAGTGCATCTCTGTTTTCTTCACTTTGTTTTTGTAATTTTTCTGCTAATATGGAGTTACGAAAGAAATATGCTTTATACATAGCTGCTTTAATTCTAAGATTCTCAACTTCATATTCTTGAGAAACTAATTTCTCTTGAGCTTCTAATAACTGTAACCCCATATTCCCTAATGGGCTTCTTTCAATTCTGTTTCCAAAATAAGTATAATTCATATCTCATCACTCCACTTCTATATTAATTCATCAACTTCAACTACATCAGGATTATCACTAAACCATGAATCATTCTCTGCAATTTCCTTTAACTCAATAAAATCTCTTTCAGAATCAAAGCAATCGTTGTGTTTCAAATAAGCTACTTTCACCTTTTCTCTTGCATCTTCATATGACTCTGCCTTTACAATTCCAACAGCCAATTCTTCAATTCTGTATGCATATAAGTTTGTAATACCTAACATATTAAGCACTCCTTTCCGCACTACAGAAGAAATCATCTTCTGTGAAACTATATCCATCATAGTGTTCATAAATAAATTCATCACTAACATATTCATCAATACTTGCAATCATTTCATATGACGGCTCATTGATATTAACTACCATCACTTCTGCAAAAGTACCTTCATTTACAAGTTCTGAATAGTATGCCTGTTTCAGTTCGTGTAACTGATCTCTATTTAATTCTCTCACTTTCATAATTCATCACTCCATTTCTAATATCTGCTAGTTGTTGCAAATGCTATTGCAATTACATTATCTTCTCCATCTTTTATAAAATCTAACTGATACTCTTCGTAATAGTTCTTATCGTGTTCCATCCACTCTCTAATAAAATATCTTACACATTCTTCATCATCTGATATATCTTTAACTTCACTTATCAGATAATCCATAGACGAATCAAATTTATTTTCGTCAATTTCGTCCCAAAGATATTCAATTCCATTTTCTCCATTAAAATCACAATCATAATCGCTTAAACTTCTTAATGCGTCTAACAAATCTTCTCTGTTCCCTGCATTTACTTCTACTAAACTCATATGTAAATTCATAAAAATCAACCATCCTTTCTATATAATTATTTCTTCTATATTAGTTTTTCTTTCATGCCACCGTTTTGCAAAATTCTTTTCTATTAAATTCCAATCAGGAATTTCATTTTCTTCGCAAACAATGCCGCTTACTTCTTTTGAAAAATGTTTTGCTTGTTTTTCATCATTCTCAAAACAAATACAATCTCTGTTCATTGTCCACATATTGATAAAATACACATACCATTTCATAATTTAATTATTTCCTTTCTTTTTTTGAAATTGCTATTTCTTTACATTGTTATTTCGTGAATTTTATTCCAATCAATCTGCTTAAACAATTCACCTCTAAAATTTTCCAAATTGATATATTATTAGTCCATCCATTGCTGAATTATTAATTATTATTAGCCAATTTGTTTTTATCATAATTATCATCTCCCTTCTGTTCCTTTGGTTCTAATCCTAACCGTTGTCTTATTACATCTTCTTCTATCATATTTATATTTGCCTTGATTCCATCAATGATTACATTAAAATCTTGCATTATACTTCCTCCTTAATAATCTCCGTTTAATCTTTTATCCCACAACCCATTGAAGTAAATAAGAGATTCTTTAATTGTTTTTTGACAATTATTATCGCAACCACATTGCCTATCACTATCACATAATGAACAAGGCATAATATGTTTACCACATTTCTCACAAATAATGTCCTTATCTATCATAGGCTTGAACCTAAAATCTGTTTCCATTCCACACCATGGACACAGTTCTGTTCCATTAAACTCCTCTAAAAGTAATTCTTCCTGTTTTCTTTTTATATCTTCTAGAATCCGTCTTTCTATTACATCTATATAACTCTGTTCTGCCTTCTCAACTTTATCAAAGAAGATTATTGTCTCATCAGGTAAATAAGCACCAAAACGATTTTCCCTATTTTCGAAACGAACTTTATAATATTCATCTTCTGCAAATATTATTGCCTTGCCAAAATCATGTCCATCAATGTCATTTTCAACGAAAAAGTTATCCATCTTTGCTCCTATCTCATTAAAAAATACATATAAATCTTCATCTTCGTAGACTTCATTTTCTATGCACTCTACAAAAATTTCTTCATTTCTCTTTTCTGCTTCTTCGTTATACTCCTCAATAATTTCTTGAAAAGTTTTAGTTTTTAATTCTTTCAATAAGTCTGTAAAATTCATTTGCCTTACCTCTCTTTCAATGTTATAATTTCCATATAGGAGTTGAGGACTTATACGACTGTAAGTCGATGCCTCGTTTGTTACTATGATTTGATATATTCCCAAGCCTCTTGCTCTGTTGGGAAAGCAATGTTACAGCCCGGAATATACCAATCTCCATATTTCATATACGGCATATTAACACCTCCTATTTATGTATTTATAGAAAAAGCAGGGATAATTAATATCTCTGCTTTAACTACCTATTTAATATTCTCTTTTTTCTAACAACATTCTGTGTTCGCATACCAAAACCACCGTATACCATCATAACTTGCGTATATATCATTGCCTATGTTTCTAAAATATTTTGGATAATCATTATTGTGTATGTTATTAAATCCTTTCTGTATATTTTTTATCTGAATTATCTTAATCACCTCTAATCTTCTTTTACTTCCACTTGAAACCATCTATATTCTGGAATAATTTCATGCGTCTTTTCATCTACATAACTTGTATCAACAAGTACAACATCTAATTCGTTTTCTACTATATGGTCAATTTCTGTTAGTGGATAATCCCATAAATAATCATATCCACGTTCATCAAGTATTTCCCTTAATTCATCTTCTTTACATTCAGGAATCGGATAAAACCCTAAGAATTCGCTACAATAACTTGTAGTGTTATATATCTTTTCGCTTTTAACCATTTGTTACACCTCCTTTATAAATCACCTAAAATCCATTTCTCTGCAAAATCTAACACACTCTCAGGAAAATTTTCTGCATCTTCATTATAATTAAATGTTCTTCCGACAAGTATTGTTTCAACACTTTCGCTTTCCTCGTATGTGATTTTATATGTCTTTACATTTCCAATTTCTCTTACTAATTCAATTCTTAATACATTTATTGCGTTCATATTGTTATCTCCTTTTAATTGAAGCAGTTCTTTCCTTTGGTTTTATACTGTTGGTTTAGCTTTTCTTACGAAGCCAATTTCCTGACACATATAATTTAACCAACTTGTATTATGATCAGCCAGTTTCTTTATTTTCCTATATACTCCATTTTTATCTGCTTGTTTATTTTCAATACATCTTATTGACGTTTTATAATCATCAATAGGCACAATTTCCGCTGTAATTTTTGTGAAACGATTAGTTGCCCTATAAACATTGTTTCCTAAAGACTCAATCTTACATAAAACCTCATTTTCGTCTGTATCTGTTCTAGTCCAAATATTATTTTCTATTTTGTCTACTATCATAATTGCTACCTCCTAATTCTCCTTTCCAATAAATAAGACAGACACATTTGTTTGCGTCTGCCTTTATATTCTCCAATTTACCATTCATCTTCGTCCCAATATTCATCGTCATATTCATCATTGCTCCAACCCTGATAAGGATCACTTAATGATGGGGAAACATCTTCATATTCCATTTCTTTTGTGGTTATTTTAATTGGATATTTTAAAGTTGCATTATCTTCATCGTAACAAGCCATTATAATTCCAAGATAACGGAGTTCACAATCAATTTCTTTTCCTTCGTAATATGCCTGTAAATTTTCAATATCCTTTTCGCATGTGTTACATTTCCATTTTCCTTCTTTAATTTTGTTGATAATCTTCGGTATAATTTCCTTGTTCCATTCAGGAATCAGATTATATACATCGTATTTTCCAAAATCTCCATAACCATCATAACAATCTTCATAAATTGCCTTTCCATATTTGTCTTGAAATGGCTTTGGTACAAGTAAATATGTCTCTGCATACACATCATCTAATAACTGTTTGTTTGTATCACTATAAATCCAACTGAACTGTCCCATATTATCACCTTTTACCTTTCTTAGTTTTTAATTTCTATAATTCCATTATCTTCAAGAATTGTCTTTACCTTTTCAAATTGCATATCTCTATCTTCTGTAGTTTCAACTGCATCTACAATAGATTCAATTAGCAACTCCATACTTTCACTTGTTAATCTAAATTCCATTTCAATCACACTCCTTCCAAGTAAATTACAATTTCCTTTACTTTTATCTGCTCCATTGACCAACTTTATTTCCGTTTATATCTATGCAACTACCTGATTTTTCTCCATTTTCAATTTTCAAGCATATATTCGCAAGAATCCTGTTGAGTTCAACTGATTCCCAATATTTATCTTCTTCTCCCGTGTATGGATCACAGAATGCTGCACCGCCTGTTTTAATTTCAATTTTCAACATAACATTTTACCTCACTATTAATTATTAATTTTGTATACTCTGGATAGTTTTCATAAATCTCTTTGCACCAATTCTCATCTTTTGTTTTCTTTATAAGCCAGTTAAAATCAGAACTAAAATAATATGCCTTGTGTCCTTCCTCTGGTGACTTATCTGTTCTATCTTTCCATTTTGTAATAATTACCATTTCATATTTTTTGTCTTTGTCCCAAATCCCTCCTGCTAATTCTGCTGTATATAAATTATTCTGCATAATCAACTAACCTCCTTGATAAATTTCTGAATCATTTTTCTGTATGTAGAAATCATACGATTATAAGTCCAATATTTAGAATCAGAATAATTGTACTTATTGAAAATTTCTTTTGCCTTATCGTTATATTTTTTCATAATGTCATATGAGACTGTTCTGCCTATACAATCATAACCATCTAAGATTACATAATCTCCAAAGATATAAGCATCACATGCCCAACCTTCAGTTCTTGTGCAATAATAATCTGCGTTCTCAAACTGTAATAAAGTTTGAAGATTTCCATTTCCTGCATTTATAATATGATAATTCTCTTTGAGAAATTTCTTTGTGGTTTTCTGTTTACTCATACTAATCAACCTACCTTTCTAATTTATATATAATAAACTCGTTGCAATTCCTCTAACTGCATACCAACACTGTTCTGCGTTCATATATCCAATCAGTGAACCAGTATCTTTCTTTATATGGAATTGATTGCCACCTTCAATACTGATTACTACAGATATTTCCGTTTTGCTTACTGTATTGATTGCACTAATTTCTCTATCAATCTTTCCACACAGTTCTTTTTCGTTTTCGCTTAAATATCCTACAACTCCGTTATCCCATTTGATATTTAACATCTATATCACACCTTTCTAATCTCTTTTAACATATTCGCTTTGCACATCATTAAGTTCTCTTTCATATTCTCAATTCGTATATCCATAAACTCTTTGAGTGCCTTATCAAATTGTTTTTCTGTAATGTTATGACCATAATTTGCAATCACAACATCCATAACTTCTCTATACGAAAAGCCATTAAATAATGTGTCGTTCTCATGTATTGGTGAGTTATAAGTAAACTCTTTTCCATTTCGTGAATCCGTTTCAGGATCATATAACCATCTGCTCATATTAAACCTCCTCTACAATTCCGTTTTCTGCGTTGCTCCAATGGTATTTCTTTCCGTTCTCTACGTTCTCAAAAATTACTGAATATGAAAATGTTTTAAATGGTGTAAACACTTCTCCGTTGCAAGTTGTCGGTGACTTCTCAGTATTCCAATCAATACCAAGCTTTCCATTTACTTCTTTCACTGTAAACACAGTTCCATAATTCCGTGTTTTAATCTCTCTGTTGCATGTGTCGTACATATGTACTTTTACTTTGTCATTTACTTTTAACATAATTCGTTTCCTCACTTTCTTGTAATAAAATAGGCAGCTAGATATATATTCTCCTAACTGCCTTTGCGTTTTTATAAATCAATAAGTAATATCATTCTGTTTGAAAATGTTGAACTTCTTCTCCATTCATAGTTTTTTACTTCTGCATTTAATAATTCATCTTCACAATTATCCATATTACACATACTCTCATACAGCGTATACAATCGTTCTCCATTAAGATTTTCTTCTTTTTGTCGTTTCATTCCTTTATATTTCTTTCTTGACACAATCCACACATCATCTTTTAGTGGTTCGCATTCTTTTAATTTTAATAATTCTCTAATCTTCATTTATATCACTCTCCTTTGCATATTTTCTTAAATTCCTTTATTATTTCTTTACTACAATTTTGTGTCACTGTTTCTAACCATTCATCTCCACGCAGGTTATTAATATCGTGTAGCAACATATCTGATTCATAATAATTTAGATTAGCTTCTTTTGAAATTACATTTACTAATTCTTCTACTTCCATTTAAAATTACCTCCTATCACACTAAGAAATCTTAGTTTCAAGCCTAAACTTCGGTTTCTTCTTCATCAACATTTTCTTCAATTAAATTTGTTTCAAAGTCAGCTATAAAACATCCATGATCAAGATGTACTCTTGCATCACTTTCTAAAATGTTTTGTGCGATTTCATTTGCTCTATCTTCAGACTCTGCACATATTTCTAATTCATCCATGATAATCCTAACCGTATACTTATTCATAATTTGTCACCTCTATAATATTATTATCAATTTCCATTTCACTTGATGGATTTACAACTCCATATTGATTTATCCTATAGTTACCATATGTTATTGATGTGCAAGGATTGTCTACAACAACAGATAAAACGTTAATTCTTTTTATCTTATGACCATCATAATCATTTCCAGAAACCTCATCTGTTGAACCATCCTTATATAAAATACGGAACGCATAATCACTCATGTCGTTTCCGTATTCTATATTTTCAAGGTGTTCATCAATATATCCAAGAATATCTTTTCGTGTTGTTTCTTCGACAATCATTTTTTCGTCAATATCCGTTATTAGAAAATGTCTTGATTTCACTTAAACACCTCCAATCTTCTAATGAATTGCGAATTTAGTCTGCTATAAATGTTCAACCAAATCTCTTGCAAGTTCCATATCATTTTTACCTTGTGCGATTCCGACACATGCAGCTTTAAACATATTTAAACTTGCCTGTTCACTTTCTCTACATCTGTCTATAATAGATTGACGATACTCTTTTTCAACTTCCCTCAATCTGGTATTCTCCTGCCTTAAATATCTATTTTCACTCACAATATCAGCAAGTCCCAACACCAATTCTTCTATATCATATCTTTCCATATTTGCCTTCCTTTCTTCCAAATGAAACACGTATTTCTCTAAAATTTCAATGCAACCGTATCTACCACGCTTCTAATCATTGCTCGCATATTCATAGCAGTTACATTTATTTCATATTTTGCCTTATTTATTTCAACACAGATTTTATCTGCACCAAAATAAGTCTCTGCCCATACTTCAACGTGGCTATCTCTATCTTCTGCCATACCTTTTAATAGTGGAATTAATAATTCAACCGCCTTTTCTATTTCTCTTTCATTCATTTTTACACCTCTTTCAATTTCATTTAGTATCGCCTCCAAGGTTGTATATTCTCCTTGTAAGAAATCTTCTTCAACACTTTCTCTAAATATGTTTTCGTATATGGCAATTACTTGTTCTCTTATTTTTTTGTATTTTTTATCTACAAATTCTACATCTACAATTCTGTAGGGTTCTTCAAAGCCGATGCTATCCAAAGCTGTTTGCAGTTTAAATTCCGCATCAATATGCGAAACATTTTGTAAAAAATACTTTTCTATGCTATAATTTGTTTTTATTGTAAAAATAATATTCATTTTGCCTACCTCCTTAAAATAATCCTAAGTTATGCTCTTTGTTTAATCGCTTTGCCATTGCTCCATTAATTTCTTTATCGTGAATAGGAATTGACACACTTTTAGTAATTTGCTTTTCCCATATTTCGTGTCCATCGTTGCATCTATCTTTTACGTATCCGTGTTCGGATAAAGCCTTTTTGAATTTCCGTGTCGGAACTCCTGGTGTACTCATATTTATCACTTCCTTTCTTAATACCCGTATAGCCGTTAGTTCAGCTTATGTATTATGCAGTTACTTTTGATTTTGCCTTCGTTTTTCTTGTTCTTTTCTTTTCTGTAAATGGGTTTTCCATTTCGTAACGGACAATCTCAGACAAATAATCAAAGACTGCACATTGTTCTAATCCTAATAGTTTATTTGTAAAGAATTCTGTTCCAACGCATTTCTCTTTTAGTATATTCTCCATTTCTTCTGTTCTGCCTTCATAATAAGCATACATAGAATGCATAACTCTAATAAATTTAGCTGTATATGCTTTTCCGTTATATGTATCTGCGTATCCGTTCCACTGCAAATCGGTAATAAGAGCAATAATTTTGTCAAGTAATTCCGTTCCGTTCTTTTCTATGGAACGTACACCATCTGAGATAGAAGTAAAAATTCCAACTTGATTTTCGACTGGATCTCCCTTTACAGCGACATTATGGCTGTTACAAATCTTTTTAAGTTGAATGTAATTTTTATCTCCGTTTGCAATAGCTGCTCTATAATAATCAACCGGTGACATTTTTCGTCTATCATATGTCTGCTGTAAAAATAAGCTAATTGCTTCATTTTTTGTACATTCGATGATTTCACATACCACTGCTTCAAGTTTTGCCTTATATGCACCGTAAATTCTATGCATACCATCTACACACCAAAGCTTTCCGTTCAAATACAATAGTTTAGGAACTTCCCATTTATATTTGTTGTAATTAGTTCCAATTTGCGTTGCTGAAATCACATCACACATTCTCTGCCATTCTGGAATGTGTACATGTAATGGATTAATGTTCGTCAGAACCTTATCCCCAAATCGTGAATTTATTTTTGCATTTTCCACAATCTGCTTAATGGTTATTGTTTCTATCTTGCCTGTAAACTCCTCTGCATTTCTTGCTTCATGCATTTCCTTTTCAATTACTGTTGGTTGTACATATTTTCTTGTTTTTCCCATATCATTTACCTTTACCTTTCTTAAATTAAATTTAATTTTTTGTATAAAAATAACGACTACGTTTTTCGCAGTCGCTATATTTCCCTTTTTATAAAATCTACTAAGTCATTTGCATTTTCATAATTCTTAAAATCACTTTCCGTCAATTTTAATTCTGTTATCATTTCTCTTAACCATTTTGTAACTTCATAATTTCCGTTTACCCAATCTTCTGCTAGATTATTTAACAGAAACATTGTTGTATAATCATCTACTTGTTCATTTGCCTTTGACCATTCATAATTATCAAAGTATTCTTTTGCGTTCTGTTTAATTTCTTCTTCTGTATATCCACCCTTCCAATTTTCATTCGCATACCGTGCTAATTCGAAAAAATCTTCATATCTCATTTGCCTTTCCTCCTAATATATATCTACTATTACATCATCTGTAATAATGTTCTCTGTTCCGTTATCGTGCATTGTCATTGAGTATACCTTTCCCTTTGTGTAATCTTCTTCATCAATTGCCCATTCATTTCCGTTTTCATCTACAAAATTTCCATCTCCTACATAAGTTGCATCTAATGTATACTGTTTTACATACTTGTAGTGTGTTGTATTACTTTCGCTTTCGATTGCGTATGTTTCGCTTTGTGATAATATAAGCATTGCAAGAATAATCATACTTGCTAATATTATTACTGCTGTTATTACTCTTCCGTTTCTCTGCTGTATTCTTTCTGTTTTTGTCATTTCCCTTTTTCTCCTTTTCTATAATCCTAATATGTATGGCTTAATATGAGCATAAGCCGTGTCATAATTGTATGCATCCTGATTTCCTTTATAGAAATAAGGAACTTCTCTTTTATTATTCTCTGTTTGTCTTATGATTTTTGTGTAAATTTCCGTTGGTATACAAAAATCTCTGCATAATTTTCTAATTTCTCTTTTCCATTCAGCCATAGTTATATTCTCCTTATTTTTTATTTTCGGGTATAAAAATAGCGGTTTCTATACATTTTGAAACCGCAAAAGTTACCATCTCCGTTCAATGCTTATTACACTGCACCTATACATTTCAGATGGATTGCATAGGTATTTTGCATTCTTACATTTTGAATGCTAGTCACCAACACTCTTTCTTATAGCCTCCAATTCTGTTGGCGAATTTTTGGCATAAAAATAGCACCTACTTATTAGTAGATGCTTTGTGTTTGCGTTTTGTTGGGTTGTTGTTAGGTTAATCTTGTTTTACTTCAATAGACAAACCGCCTTTGTCTATTACAATTCTACATTTCCCCTCTGAAAAGAATTTCATAAGTGCTTCCATTATAGTATTTGCCTTCATACCATAGGCGTCACAATTTTCTTGAAATTCTTTTAAAATATCTTCATCATAGGTAGTTCCCCATTGTTTTTTTGCCATAATAATGCCTCCGTGTTTTTTATTTTATAATAACATTGTGATTTCTTGTTGTCAACTATTTACGGACTTGTGACCGTTATTTCATACACTGAAATAGTGCATTAAAGCGGAGTTGTTATGCTCCGCTCCACTCTGCAAGTTATTTGATATACATATCACAAAATACAGCCATAAATAATTTATTAAACTGTGCTTTACTAATTGCTGTGTGAAATGTATTGTTTTCAACAATCTTCTTACTTGTTGCATATCTTGCTCCGAACATATCGGACATATTTTCTGCGAGTTTGTTAATTTGTCCCTGTTTACAATCTTCTATACCTAAGTTGTTAAGAAACTCAGTTATTGCATTAAGAAAGTCACCACGCTTATGCTCTGTAATCTTCTTATCATATGCAAGGTACATTGTATCTGGAATGAATGCATAAGTATCTTTTATTGCATTGTTTAAAGGTTCAATAATCTTTTCATGTTCAACCTGAGCCTTGCGTATTTTCATATCTACTTCAAGTCTTGAAAACTTCTTATCAACATCTTCCACACTCATACCCTGAGCAAGATCATTTTCACGGTTCTCAATAATTGTTTCTAACTCTTTCTTTAATGGTTTGAGTTCAGCCTTAAATCGTAAATCTTCTTGTGCTAATGCTATTGCTGTTTCTTTGAATGTTGTTAACTGTGCCATTGCTTCTTTGCTCATTTTACTAAAATTAATCTGATTCTTTGCCATAATAAACTCCTTCTCCTATTTTACGCATAGGTGCAATATATTATTTATTTTTTAATTAACCTATAAAATATTTATTTATATCATTATCACAAAAACATACGGCAAAACCGTACTCGTCATCTACATAGTCTACAACTGTTGCATAACACACATCATCAATTATAAAATCTGTACCTATTTTGCATAGGTTTTTATGTGTTTTTAAAAACTCATAGCATTGACGCAACACGTCTTCTTTATATGGTGTTTTTACAATATCTACCACCAAACCTAAACAAGTAATCATAATATGTTATACCTCCTTATCTTTTCGAAATCCTCTGCTTTCAACCGACTTGGAACGGACTTTGAGCGTAAATCTCAAAGGTAGCATTATTCCAGACCTCCTGACCTTCCTAACTTGTCCAAAGTCGTTTTTCTACTAGTGAGCAACCGTCTTTCATTTTAGACACTTACGGCGTAACCCATACCTTAAAGGCTTGTCTGCAAGCAGACTTCTAGTGTATAGATGCAGTCCTATGTTTAGTTGTCAATGTGCTATCTGCAAGTGCATAGAGTTTAATACTCCACTTCCTAGTTAAAGGTGTTATACAGATTTTCTAAAAATTTGTGGAAAGTTTTCACGACTTGTGATAGACTGGACTTGTTGAGGGTGTAAGTCTAACGCTTATCGTGTCGGCTTTCGCCGTGTGGTGTCAATGTTATTTTTTAATGTTAAGAATAAGTAATGTAAGTAAAGCAATTTCAAGTAAAACATTAAATAGTAGCATTGTAACACCACCTTTCACTATGTAATTTTAGGTTTTAACGACTTTTCCTTGTCGTTACCTAGATTATAACTTGTTGTTATAATGTTGTCAAGTAGTTTTTTAAAGTTTTTTTGAAGTGTACCGACCGCGTTAATCTTCTTTGTAACTTGTCAACTTCTTGACTTGTTTATATTATAACTTGTTACTATCTTTTTGTCAACAACTTTTTTGAATTTTCTTGAAAAGAATTTTCTGAACGAAAACTTGTTGTTGTTTTGTTTGTAGCTTTATAGTAACACAATGTTGTTTAGTTGTCAACAAGTTTTTATAAATATTTTTCAAAGATCCGATAAAATTATATTCAAACATATGTTCGAGCGTTTGCCACTCAATAACCCAGATCTAGTTTTATCGAACGTTTGTTCTCATTGTAAATATACTATAATACTATACTATTATTATATGTTTTTAACTAACTAGGGGTAGTAAAAACTAACTAATAGAGTTGAAAATGCAGCAAACCCCATAGCTGATTCATCTACACACTAACTTAAAAATTTATCTCCACTAAACCCTTAAATTCAAGCTCAAACTCAATATTTTCTATCTCAAACCCCTTATCGTACCCTATATCGTCAAAACCCTTGTTTTTCAACACTTTTACCCAACTTTATTCCCAATTTTTATTCTCACCACATTTCAAAAATTCCCAACAAACACGACTTTCTTCCTTATTTATAAGCACTTTCACCGATAACCATTTTCCCAGCAAAAATTCCAAATCATATAATCCCAACATAGGGGGCTACCATAAAACTACACGCAAAACTATCAAGACAGTAATCACACTGTCTTATTTTTACGCAAAAAAAATAAAATCAAACAGAGAATATATAACTAGAAACTTATAAAAGAAAATAATATAAAAACAAGAAAGGATGAAGAAATATGAACACACAAACAGCATTACAAGTAACAGATTTTAATTTTTATGGAGACAACCTTATTGCACTCAAAGATAACGCAACTGGTGAAATCTTCACAGCAATAAATTCAGTATTAAAAGGAATTGGTTTTACAGACAAAGACCAGATTCGTAAAAGACGTGACAAATGGATTAATGATCCAGTTATTTCTAAAGGTGTGGTAAAGTTCAGCATACCTATGCAAGAGGTAGTGACTAAAAATGACACTACCCTATTAGACAAAGAAACATACTGTATTTCACAACACAAACTTCCAATAGCATTGACAAAAATCAATATTACACCAAAAATGAAACAAACTCAGCCAGAATTAGCTTCAAAATTAGAATTATATCAAGACAAGTGTGCAGATGTATTAGCTTCAGTTTTTATAGATCATAAATCAGCAACTGAAATAAACATGCAACCTATAACAGATACATTAACTTCAATAACAAACACACTTACTACTCTCACACAGACAATGACTTTTATGCAGCAGGAAATAAACAGTATAAAAGAAACACAAAGCAATAAATTAACTCTTCCAAAGAAGAAATATTCATATTGGACAACAAAAATGTTTCCAAAATATCAGCTCTTAACAGATTATTTTCAAATATCTTATACAGAGTTATACAAGAATCTGTACAGAGAGTTACAAAATATATATCCTGATGTAGACCTTAACCAAGAAATAGATGATTATTGCTATGAAAATAAACTTGAATCAGCATATACATTAGATGTAATAGAACATAATCTTACACTTCGCAAGCTATTTGAATTAACAGTTGATAGTCTATTGAACAAATATAATTTAGCAAATTCATACAATATTAATACAAAAATACCAACAATATTTGATACAGAATTTTAACAAAAAATATTAAACTTTGTACGGAGCAAAAAATACCACCAAATTTTAATTTTATATCTTAATCAATAAAGTGAACGCCTAATCTCTAAAATTGCAAATTAGACACCATTTTTTACGTCAAAAATCTATACCAGGCAAAATCTCTTCGTATATTATTAACAAATAATTATTTAATTTTCAAAAATAATTATACATTTTGCACAAACCAACTAATATTTAGAAAATTAATTATTGAACAACAAAAAATAAAAATAAAAGAGAATAATATATTGAATCAATAAAATTAGATTAAAAAAGAAGGGATAGATATATGAAAGAAAACATGATAGATTACCTGTATTTTTTGTAGAGGATATTTGTAAAGATGCTTACGTAAATATTAAACAATAAGAAAAATAAAAAGAGAACATTAACATAGGTACATTACACATGTGTACCTAAATAACATTTACAGTCCAAAATATAACATACTTAAACTAATCAATAACAAAACACAAAAATTTTAAAGAGCTTGTATAAAGCGTTAGCGAAATACAAGCGTAATATTCTTCTCTTGATAATATGAGTCTATTTATATATTGACTGGTACAAATCCACACCTGACATGTACCCAAATGAAGAAAAATTTTACATTTAGGTACGCTATACATGTACCCAAATGAATTTTAACAATTTTTACATTGCAAAAAAAAGAATATACAAATATGAAATTAAACAGAAAGAAGGTGAGTATTATAATTTGAATTATGTAAAAATTCCACGAGAAATTATTTATGATAAAAATCTTTCGTCTAAACGTGTAATAGTTTTTTCATACTTATGTGCAAGACGTTCATTAGATGATACTGTTGCGTTTTCTACCACAGAACTTTGTCATTGGTCTAAACTAAAGCCTAATTACAGAGATGGAAAGATTAATCAAAAATATTATGAAGTTCTATTACTTTTATCTCATTATGGATATTTTACTGAATATCCTGATTTTGAGAAAAGTCTAAAAGAAAATACCAATTCAGTAAAGTATCAACAAGTAAAGTTAAATATTGAAAAATTTGATATTCCTGATAAGTTTGGAATTATTTATTTTGACGAATTAAATAAAATATTAAATTATAAGGAAGAATTAAAAAATTCAGATATGGAGTTGGCAAGAATGTCATCTGCTTATATTTTGCTTCTACTTTCTTATATTCGGGTTAATATTAATCGCCTAAAAGGAAAACCATTATGTTGTTATAGATATTTTAAAACTATATCAGAAGATATTGGATTATCAGAAAAATATGTAAAACGTATAGTGAATATTTTAGAAAAACTTAAAATCATAAAATGCCAACCTATGAAAAGAGAATCTTATATTAAAGATGGTTGTAAAAAATTTCTTACAACTCCAAAAGTATTTGCTGACTATAGGCATTTTATCAATGACGAACATGGTCAAAGAATTGATGATAAATATGATGCTGTATTAGAAATCAATGAGCAAATAAAACTTTTAGAAAATAATTAGTTTAAAACCAGCAAAACAAACAGAGAATAATAAAATGTAATCTTCTATCACTTCTATTCTCATCATTCTTCATTCGAAGAAAATAATCAAAAATAAACAAACAATAAAAATAAAAGAAAGGAATAAAAAATATTGAAACTAGATGAAATTATAAATAATACACATAACACTTTTGGAGGATATATTTATCCTTCTGATTTCAACACAGAAACAGGAAGACATGCTAATAACTCAATATCATGGGCAGACAGAATTGCATCTGATTTAAAGTTTGATGAGCAATGTAAAAGAAATTGTGAATCAAGAAAAATTAATAATAAGGAGGAAATATATGCTTAGATACGAAATTATAGGAAATGTTACTTTAAAAATCAATTTACATAATGGATATGCTGTAATTGCAATTGCAAAATGGAATAGAGAAACTGAAAAATATTTTGTTAGTTTCTATTTGCAGGACGTAAAACACAATATTAATCATTTTGACTTAATTGAAGATTGTGAAAATCTTGAATTTGATTCAGACATTAAATCAATTAAAACTGATATTACTTCTTTTGTTACTACTCTTCTTTCTGAAAATGCATTAGATAAATATATTGCTCGTTATGAATATGAACAGAAATGCTTTGAGATTGGAATTACGGAAATGGAGGTTAAATAAATGTGCGAAATATGTAGATGCAGTCCTTGCACTCCCGGATGCCCTAATTACGAGCCACCTAAAACGAGCCAAAAATGTGACATTTGTGGAGAACATATTTGTGTTGGCGAAGAATATATAGAAAACTTTGATGGTGATTTGGCTCATTTTGAATGTTTAGGTTGTACTGAATCTGATTTAAATTGGTTAGGCTATAAAGTAAAGATTATGGAAAAGAATTGGAGGTAGAAATATGGATTTTAGAAAATATATGCCCTTCATAAGCAATTTGCCGAATGTTATTTATATACGATGGTTAGATAAGGAATGATTCATAAAGAAATTTTGGACTTATTAAAAATATATAGGATGGTGATTTAATCTTACATGAGTGAATTTGGAATAAAAATAAAAAATATAGAGGCTGCTACTCTTTATGAATATAATAAAGGACTAAGAGAGCATTATGATTATAAAGATGCTATGTTTGTAAACAGTTTATTCAAAGATTTTATATGTGACAATGGTTTAAAAGTTTGGAACGGTGAATTTACAAGAGATTTAATTTGTTTGGAATTTAATTTTGGGACAAGATCTTATGAAGACGAAATTAAACATATCAAAAAGATAGCTAAAAAGGCACGTTTAGAATATAAAAAAGCAGCTAGTTCAAAAAGTAAAAAATTGATGGATATTCAATTTAATAAAAAGAATAAAATTATGCAATTGTATCGTTTTGCAAACAAACACAAAGATGAATATTTTCAATTGTCAGCAGATAATATTCGAGAAGAATTTTATAAAAACGGTGTTGATGTTGAATATATTATCAGAAAACGTTCAGGAGAAATAATCAAAAAAGAAGTAATACATTATAAGATGCTATATAGAAGTACTGGTAAAGCAAAAAAGGGTTCTTGTATGTTCATACGAGATAAATTATACAATAAAGCTTCTTCTTTCCTTAGAATGGGAATTAAACTTCCTAAAAAAAATGCAGATATAGTTGGAATCAATGCATACTCTCCTCTTATAAGTAGTGGTATTGTAGGTAAGGTTAAAATAAATCCTAAAAACATCTTAGTTTTAAAAGACGTAGATAGATTTTTTACTACAAAAGTTGTTTCTGTTGAAACTGATAAGAATAAGCGTTGTATCGCAAAAACTATTGAAAATTATAAATTAAAAAACACATTATTTGATGGACAGGCATTAATTGATTCAAGTATTTTCCCTGATTGGGGAAATGGGTATGTTCTTTTACGTCATCATTTTTGTAAGATGGCTGCCTTTTGTAGTAATATTCAATTGTTTTTCCGTGATTATTTCGGCGAAGAATATTATACCGCCACAGTTGAAGATATGTGGGGAAACAAACATTACGTAAAAGATATTGAATTAATTACTACTGACAATGCTATGAAATGGATTAAGTATAATGTTTCTTATGACTATTGGTGTAATAAAGTATATGAAAATGGCTGTATGTTTGGAATTGTTAAAACTGCCCATTGTAGTAAATTAGGAAATGTTCAGAGAATGAGTTATCAAATGGTTAACTCTTTAAATATTGATACTATGAATGAAGTTTGTAAAGAAAGTATTAAATATATTAATAAGTTAAAAACAGATGATGATTTCTTTTTAGATTATTTAAGAAAGAATATTAATTTTTCAAATGATTATGAGGTATTAATGGCTTTATGTAATCAAAATAAAGATTTTTTAAGAAGTTCATATTTTAGAGAACGAAAGAAAGCTATTATTATGAATTATGTTTTAAATTTTAAAAGCGGAAAGATAATTCAAAATGCAGATAATCTTGTTATTGTTGGTTCTCCTTATGCCATGCTTTTGTACGGAGCTACTGGAAATCCTGATATTGTTGATGAAGATGATACTTTTTCTGTTGAAGATTTAGCAATACAATGTTATACAAGTAGATTTGCAGATGATGAATATCTTGCAGAATTTCGAAGTCCGTTTAATGGGAAATATAATTTAGGATATTTACATAATATATATGACGAAAGGTTTAATAAGTATTTTAATTTTTGCAACCAGATTATTGCAATAAATATGAATGGTACAGATTTCCAAGATCGTAACAATGGATCAGATCAAGATTCTGATAGTATTTATACTACAAATCAACCTCAAATTGTTGACCATGCAAAAAAATGCCAAATGTTATACCCAACAATTGTAAATAATATTCCGAAAGATTCTAATATATATAATAATACTATGGAAGATTTTGCTAAACTTGATAATAAATTGGCAGCTTCACAATTAGACATTGGGGAATCAAGTAATTTAGCTCAACTCGCACAAACTTATGACTGTACTTTTGGAGATCAAAAATACAAAGACTATGTGTGTATTTTAAGTGTCTTGGCACAAATTGCAATAGATAGCGCAAAACGTTTATTTGATGTAGATGTTAGTTCTGAAATTAGACAAATCAAAAAGGACATGAATGTTAAAGAAAACAAATATCCTTCTTTTTGGAAAATAATTCATAGAGATTTTAAAGATAAAAACATAAATCACGATTTATTATGTCCTATGAATTATTTATACAATCTAAAGCTTGACCAATTTAGGTCAAATCAATCTACTATTCCAGTAGAGTATTTTTTCAAAAAATTTAAACTAGAAAAAAACAGAAAAACTTGCAAAAAGGTTGAAGATATAATTGAAACATACATTAATAAGTCATCAAGTAATTTTTGTTCTGATAATGAAGATGCATATTTTCTTTTAAAGATGGATTTTGATAATATGATTAATGATATTACAAGAATATATGTATCAGGAAATTATATTGGATTATTTAGTTGGTTAATTGATCGTGCCTTTTGTTTGTCAATTGCACAAAAGCAAAATCAATACAAATTAAAGTCCACTATAAAAAAAAGACGTTCAATTTTAATTAAGGCATTGTACAGTATAAATAGTGCAAATTTACTAAAATGTTTTTCTAATAATTGTTGATTTTGCTCAAAAAATGGCTGTTTTTAGGGACACCTAGACAAATTTACCCTCTGGAACTGCCCATTTTTAGGGCATTTTTCACAAGTTCGTTAAGTTGCATAATGAGGAGAAAGAACTTTTATTGTTTTAGTACCTCTCCGCTCATAAATGCAAATGCGGAATATAAATATGCAACAGCTGTTTAAAATAAAAAAAGTTGCCTATAGGGCATCAATTACATACTGCGTCCTTCAGGGACATTAATTGTGTACATTTCATGTTGTACTCTTCTTTTCTTTTCGGTGACTGTACTATCGTTCTGATGGTATGGTTGCCGATTATTCTTTTAATCTCTTATAGCTCAGTTGGTAGAGCATCGCACTGTTAATGCGAAAGTCGTAAGTTCGAGTCTTACTGGGAGAGCTTTCTACTTTTGTAGGACTGGTTGGTTTCGGATCAGGAGATGTTAAATCTTAAAAATAAACATGGTGACATGTATAAAGTGGTTTTGTCGTATTACAAAGCTGCGACTGTAGAAATATAGTTTAACGGAAAACACATAGGATTTATGCCTAGCCTTCTATTCAAGGACGACTGTTGGCGAATATGGTTAGGTAGGTATCTTGATATAGGTACTGTATTAACACAGAAATGTGGGGATAATCCATGTATAAATGGTACGAGTTCCGCAAGAATTAGTGCTGTTTAAATTATTATATAAACATCTTAAATCGAAAGATAGGTGTTTTGTAATGAAGTATTCCGATAGCAAGGAAGACAGGGTGGTGATGATTGGGCTGTATCCAAAAGATGCGGATGATCAAATGTACACCTCATCATCCATAATAAGTACATACTTTTGAAGAATATTTATATTTTTGATAAATAATAAAAAGAACAAATAATGATATTAATAGCAAAAGTGTGTGCGACCGCAAAGAGAAAAACAACTTATTCACCTGTAATATGGTGACATATAGCACTCGCAAGGTGTTACATGAGAAAGTACAAGTACGTGCAACTCTAATAGGCTGCAACCTATGAATCTCGCAAGGAAGAATGTGCAGAAAGAAAATCTATAATACTTTGTGGTAAGAGTTTGCCGATTATGTCAAAATCGGTGTTGTTGCTAACTACAAGCTAATCGCTTGTGTGATAAACTGTGTCCAACCACAGTAGATGTTAGTGTATTGAGTCAAATATCTCAGCTCATATTAAGTAAAAGTCTCGTGTTTTACACGGGATTTTTTATTTTGGCTAGTAGAACAATGGTAGTTCAACTCCCTGTTAAGGAGAAGGTTGTAGGTTCAAGTCCTACCTAGCCAGTTTTCTTCCACTTCTTGTGGAAAATATATTATAAAGGATGTGAATTGCAATAATTCAGATAAGTAAAAAGGAAGCTATGATTCTAAACAGAGATTATAATATTCCATATAAGTGTGAAGGTGGAATTTCTCATTCTTCTCCTAGTAAATATAAGAAGAATCGCAAGTATTATCTTTGTGAAAGAAATTATAACCTTCGCATGTTAAAGAAAATAAGAAATATGTAATTGCCTATGAAAAATAGAATTAGTTATAAAGGATTTTTCATAGACAGAACAGAAAATGGTTATCGTATTTGTCGTCAAGAAGATATTGGTAAACATACTCACCTTAAAAATCTTAATCCTTCATATCAGCTTATTAATAATGTATTGTCTAATAAGATTCCTAAAAGATGTGGGATATATTATTTACAATCTCATATTAGATTGAGTTATGATGAAGACTACATAAAGAAAATAAACGATTATATTAAGGTGAAACAAGGTAAAACTAAACAAATGTATTTCAATCCCGGCAGAAAGCGTTCTGGTGGGAAATTTTAGTTGAGAAAGGAAATAAAAGGAATGTTTAAAGTAAAAGAAACAGAAGCAAAAACTACTCCAAGAAAGAAAAATTTGGAGTTAAAGAATATATCTGTAAAAGATTTAAAAATTGTAGATACAGATACTGGCGAAGATATTACAGAACAGGTTATAGCAGAAATCCCTAAAGATGTTGATACTGTAGATTTCAAACTTACTTTTGAATTACCTGATAAAGAAACGGTTGAATCTACTGAAGACGAATAAGAAAGTGGGTGGACGTTATATACGATTTTGACAAAGAATTAGAAAAATACGGATTAACTTCTACTACTTATGAACAAGTATTAACAGAAATTTCTAATAAAATGTCTGGTCTTTCGGATATAGACTGGAAAGAACTTGTAGATAAATATGGTATTAAATGCCATTATGACAGTGTTAGAAAAGCTAGTCAGACTATCTTTGGTAATTATTTTGTAAGAGAGTATTTAAAATCTAAGAATATAACTGAAAAATCATTTACCCTTGATGACGCAAAAGAGATTCTTGGTGAACAGTATATTGTTAAACAGCAAATTCACAACGACAGATTAAAGTTAAATAAAATGAAACGAGATTTAGTTCCATGTCTTACTGTTGCTGATGAATTAAAACAGTATATGAAGGATAATGATTTTTCATTAAAGATACCTGAATATATGTATGAACCTATTGTGGATAATTCTAAATACACTATGGTGTGTCATATTACAGATTGGCATATAGGATATGTAATTAATAATTGTAATGGTAATTATTTCAATTGGGAAATTGCAAATGAACGAATTAACAAATATATATCTGAATGCAAAAAATATATAGATATGTATGGAATTAAGAAAATATTTGTAATATCAACCGGAGATATGATTGAGCAAGTATATATGCGAAACACCCAGGAACATAATTGTGAATTCTTACAATCTATGCAGATACACAAAGCAACAAAATTAATATATAGATTATTAGTTGCTTTGGCTGAAGAGTGTAATGTTGTTTATGGTGGCATAGCTGGCAACCATGACAGAATGTCTGGAGATAAAAAGAAAAGTTTTGAAGGTGATAATGCCAATGTGCTTATTACTGAACAGATTAAAGATTTGGTTGAAGTTAGTGGTTCAACTAGAATTTCTATATTAGAAACAAATTATTCTGATTCAGACATTAATATTATGATTTCGGGTTTATCCTGTAAATTTATACATGGTGATAAATATAAAAATGATAAAAGCAATTTTGCTAAAATCATTTCAAGTGATAATCAATTTTATGACTTAATTTTCAGTGGTCATTTACATAATTTTTCTGTTCAATCAGAAAATCATGGTCGTTATGTAATTTCTAGTGGATGTCTAAGCGGATTTAATGACTATTCTAAAAATTTCTTTTGTGCTACTTCTGCTTCACAAACAATTGTTATTTTAAAGGAAAATGAAGTGGAAATGATAAAAGATATTAAATTAAATTAAATTAAATAATATTGCAGTCCACCATTCGGTTTGGCTTGGCTAAGTGTAATGAACTGATAGATATACAACTGCAAAAACATAGCACTTTACGTGCAGTATAGAATACACATACGAAAAAGGGATTATAGTAGTTCGTATCACACCAGAATCCCTGAACCTACGGGTGACAGACCATTGGGTAATTCCATAGGAGCGTTGTTAGGATACGAGAATATTGAGGGAGTAGACCTTATATGGCTGCTACCCTCTTTTTGTTAAAAGAAAAATATTAAAGGAAAATAAAGGAGAAAAATTAAATGACAAAGGATTTATTATTAAAGACAATTAGCGAAAGAATTGAAGGTGCTTCAAAGGCAGATATTAAGGTAGTTATTGACACTTTTGAAGACGTTATTTTTGATACATTAAAGGCTGATTCAAGTGAAAAGATTAAATTCGGGAAATTAGGTGCATTCTCAGTGAAGGCAGTTCCTGCAAAAGACGGTATAAGTGCTATTAACGGCAAGCCTTGGCATACAGATGCACATAATGAAATAACATTTAAGATGTCAAAAGCAAATAAAAATATTTAGTTTAGGTGGTGTTTTTAATTATGGAAACAATATATTTTGAAGATGCTTTAGACTTTGCCGTTAGTGTTGATTCTATGTATGAAAATGTATTAAATAAGGCAGATTTAGCCGATATATCTATTATTGCAAAGTATAAAGAAGCAAACGAAATCATTAAATCATTAATTAAAATTGGCGAATATGATATTCATTCTTTTGATAATTTTATCAATCCTAATCATTCACCTGAAGAATATAGTGATGAATATATTATTAGTATTATGAATAGCGAACTATATATTGAACCTTTTAAACAAGATGATGATTATATAGGCGATGAATCAAAGTATATTTATGTATTAAGTAATTGCTCATCTAAAGTATTATCGCATTTAGAAAGTGACAATATATATGAAGTTGTTATAGGCGAAGAAGATTGCGATTGTGAAAATTGCAAACTATATTACGAGCCTATATCTTCTACTTCTACTACTACTTATTCTATTAATGATAAAACTGTTAGTAAAGAAGAATATGAAGATGCTATGGCTAAAATAGATTTAAAATATAAGGAATTTCATGATGAAATGAATAGATGGATAGATTTGTTAAGCTTGTAAAGATGTTAAATCTTGAATTTATAGAGAGTGTGTAGTTTTCTATGCACTCTTTTGTTTTGGGTATGTAGTTCAGTTGGTTAGAACAACCGGCTTTTAACCGGTAGATCAGGGGTTCGAGTCCCTTTATGCCCACTGATTCAAAGTTTCTGTGAATGGAAAACAGAGAATAAATATATGAATAAAAAATCAGTAGAGAATTTAGATCTTAATAGAGTTAAAAGAGTTTTGTAAGAAGTAGCTTAGTTACCACTATTCTACTTCTTTTTTTATATATGAAAGGAAGTGAGATTTAATGAGTAGAAAAATACAGCATAATAATATTGTTACTGATGAGTTATTGGCTCAGTGTAATAAAGAAAATATAGAATTAGGAAATGATTTTTTGGATTATCTTCGTTCAGTGGATAGATCTCCGAATACAATTAATGCGTATAGGCGTGACCTTTTTATTTTTTGGGTTTATCTACTTCAGCATTGCGACAACAAATTCTTTATTGATTTATCTAAGAGGGATGTTGCTCGTTATCAGAGTTTTTGTCTTACTGAATATAAATGGTCGCCAGCTAGAATGCGTAGAGTAAAATCTACTCTCTCTTCTCTTTCAAATTATGTCGAAACTATATTAGATGATGAGTATGAGAACTTTAAACCGATTATACGCAAAATTGAAAATCCTGCAAATGAGAAAGTATTTACTAAAACTGTGTTATCTGATGAACAAGTACAGGGAATGCTTGATTATTGGGTTGAAAAAAGTAAGTATGACAAGGCTTGTATTTTAGCATTAGCTGCATTTAGCGGTAGACGTAAGAGTGAATTACCACGATTTAAAGTATCTTATTTCGATGATGAAAATATCATATACGGTTCTTTGTATAAGACACCTGAAAAGATCCAAACAAAAGGAAGAGGATCTCGTGGAAAAATGTTAGTAGCATATACACTTGCAAAACCGTTTAAACCATATTTTGATTTGTGGATGAATTATAGAAAAGAACACGGAATTGAATCAGAATGGTTATTTCCAAAGAAAGTAAATGGAGAATATATAGATGAACCTATGGATTCAAGCACTCTTGACAGTTGGGCTGATACATTCAGCAAACATTTAGGAGAAGATTTTTATTTTCACAGTCTTCGTCACTTCTTTACAACTTCTTGTTCTCGAAGCGGTCTTCCTGATGATGTAATTCAAATGCTAGTCGGTTGGAGTTCGCTAGATATGGTATCAGTGTACAAAGATATTGACGCAGATGAACAATTTGCAAAATATTTTGCTGATGGAGAAATAAAACAGGTAGAACAAAAATCACTTTCTGATTTGTAGACAATCCTGATGAAGCTTTTGTCTAACACTTCGTCTAATTCCCTCTTGTACCACACAATATTATGTGTTACAATACAAATTAAGAAATACAAGCAATTATCCGTTAGACGGTTTAAAGCCTATATGTGGTGTGTAGGCTAATAAATTTTATATCTATTAACACAAACTTAACCGCTAAGACTTATGGCGGTTATTTTTGTGCATCTTTCTATCAATGAATCTTACTAAGTATGTAGCAATTGTACTACCTACTATTCCGATTCCAAGTGCAACTAAAATATTAATAGTGTCGTCCTCCTTTCTTGTTATTTCCTCGAAAGGATTATATAAACATGAACAAAGTATTACTACTTTGGTACGACTCTAAACCGCCTACCATCTCATCTAGCCCGTAATGAAATGTTGAATAATTGCTTGTCTGACTCATTATATATCTTCTGACAATTTCTGTCAAAATATTCCATGAATAAGAGAATAATAAAATATAACAAGCTGCTCACATTCAAAAGGAAGTGAGGGCGGTCTGTCAATCCGTTGATAGATTTTAAAAAGTGAGCTGTCACTGACCGATATGTGACATAAATATAAAGGTCGGTTTGCGAAATTATTGACCTTGGAACGGTCTAAAACTTCCCACTGCTTACTGCTCATTGGCGGTGTTGTTTCACAATGTACATAACATTGTATTTTGACACAAGGAGAGGTCTTGCCTTAGTAGACGATTAAAAATAACGAGTAATCCACCACCATTAAGCGTGGAACGATGAAGTTTGGCATTTCTACATCTTGTAGCATTGTAAGCCCTACTATTTCACTAGGTAGAGCCGACAGTTTAGCGACTCTAGTACGCACGAAACCTGGTGGGATAATTTTCGTGCTTCTCTACGTTAGTGAGAACTTTATATTGAGATAACCGAATTGATTTCGGTTGAGAGACAAGAATAATTTCTTGTTTCTTATAAATATGAACAAAAATCGTAAGAGATTTTTATCAGAGGTGGTGCTTGCACCAAAACTGAATTTCACTGTATACGGGTAAGACACCCGTATTTTGCCGTTATAGCTCAATTGGTAGAGCAATTGCCTAGTAAGCAATAGGTTATGAGTCCGAGTCTCATTGACGGCTTTAAGCAACCGTCTTATTGTCGGTTTGCATAAATCGACAAAATATTTTAGAAAGGAGAAATAAATGTCTAATATAGTTTTAAATGATAAAAATGAAATTAGAGCTAATAAAATATCTTCGGACAATAATGATATTTCAGAAATTGAATTTTATATACCTGACAATTATAATTATGATTCAATTAAAGTTCTGATTTTTGATAAAAATAATATTTATGATATTTGTTCTTTAGTAAAATTGGACGAACGAATTAATTATAATATATGCAAACTAGACTTCTCTTCTACTATCAGGATATCTAGTGGAGAATGTCAAATTGGATTGATTAGAATAGATGTTAAAAAACATACTTGCTATACTACTAATATTGTAGATGTAACATTAGATATTAAAAGTTATTCGGCTTCTCATTTAACTTTTGTATCCACAGAATTAAACAATTCTATAAATGAATTATACCAGAAGATAGTCTCAATGACGGAGATGAACATTGAAATATACGATAAAATAAACGGAGGTGAAAAACAATGATTACTTCAGCAGAAGAATATAAACAAGCCTTGTTAAATATTCAGCAAGGTTCAATTGTTGTGCATACAACACTTCCAAGTACAGAGCCTCGTATTCCTATTGATTTAGACACTCGAAATATTAACGTTCCCGATGAGTTTAAGTTTTTAGCAACAAAGAAAGAAACAAAGGCTGAAACAATTTATTTTATTTGCGATAGATATTTTGATGATATAGATTTATCCACTAAAACATGTGTAGTTCAGTATGTCAATACGGATGGCAAAACTACAAATCGTGGATTATACCCTGTTACGGAAATTGATGTTGATTCTATTGACGGAAAGATAATTTTCGGTTGGCAGATACAAAGTGAATCTACACAATTGGCAGGAAAAATAGAATTTGCAATAAGTTTCTACGAAATTGGAGAAGATGAAACAGGAATAAACGAATTTAAATATAATTTAACTACTCTTGCTACTTCTTCTTTGATTTTAGATACGTTAGATGTTTGGAAAATAACAACAACTCCTATTACAACTCCTAGTGAGTTTCAGATTTGGTTGAACAAAATAAATACAATTGCACAAGAGGCAAATTCTAATAATAATGAAACTAAAGCAAAAATTAAAGAGTTTGATGACAATTTTAACGGAAAAATTAGAGATATTAATACTACAGCTATAAGTCAGATTGAAGCGATTAATAATACAGCAAATGCTAATATATCAAGTATAAACGCTACGGGGTCTGCAAATATAAATGTGTTAAATGATACTTTTAGAGCAAATATGCAAACATTTAATTACAATGCAGATAATATATACAACAATAAAGTTAATTCGATTAACCGAGTTACTGAGGGTAAAATTAGTGATATTAATGATACAGCATGGAGACAAGTTGGTGCTATTAACGACACAGCTATAAGTCAGATTGAGGCAATTAATACTACAGCACAGAGTCAGATTGGTGATATTGAGAATCACGGCAATGATATTCTTGATAATCTTGGTATTGTAAATAATGCAAAGTTACATACGGATATATATTTTGATTGCCAAAGCTATAATCGCTTTATGATTACTTCTTTTACAATTGACGGTAATGATGTAATTAAAAACGGAAAAGGTACAGTTTATGTAACTAAATTAAAAGCAGACGGTTCTACAATCGTGGATAAGAAAATTATTCTGCCTACCGATTGTGCATTCAATACCGAAATTAATATTGGCAATTGTGCAAAGATTAAAATCGAACTTGGTTGTTATGATGGAACAACTTCTACTACTTCTGCTTCTTTTACATATGCATTATATAGTGATTATAGTGATGTTACCAATAAATGTGACGAGACAATTAATACTCTTAATAATCTTGCTTATCTTTCTATTGCCGAAACGGAAGATGTTGTGGACGAACCTATAGATTTTGCGACTAAGTCATATGTGTTAGAACAAATACAACTTTTGAGAGAGGAGTTGAAAAACTAAATGGCTAAAATTGCAACACTTAAAGACAAAAACGGCAATGCCACTTATCCTACTACTTTTTCCGATTATGTTTATGACGATAAAGGAAATTCAGTAAAAGGAAAATTTGATGAATGGAATTTAAATGCAGCAGTTAACAGTGAATCTTCAACAGATTTGCTGTTAACAGATATGTCTGATTTAGATAAAAATTTAGAATTAAGTAAGATAGAAGCTAATGTTTCCTATCAGGATAAAACTGAAGGCAAACAATTATTTCCTGCTATAGTTGGAAAAACTTATAAAAGTGCTAATGGTAAAATAACGGCAAAAGTAACGAAAAATAAAATAAATATATATAGTTCTGGTGGTTTAAATCTAAACGATAATAATAATAATAATGACGTTATGATTTTAGGTGGAAATGATAGAGGTTCGGAATCTGATTATGAAACATTTGATTTATTAGAAGCTGGTAAAACTTATATCTTCTCATGTCCGAGTTATAGCTTTATACATATTTATTTTGTATGTTGGAGTAATGGTGATAAAACAACTAGACAATTAGATGGTCATAATCATATTATTACTATAAATGAAAATGATAAATATCGAATTTTAATTAGACCAATTTATGCTTATGGTTTTGAATTGAATATAACTCCAAAAATTTACCTTAAAGATAATCCTTTAACTGACTATGAATATTTCACTTATGGTAAAGAAACTCCTAATAAAGATTATCCTTTAGATATATATAGTACTAGTAAAAAAATTAAAATACAAAGTCCTAATATAAATAAAGGTATTACTCCATTATTCACAACAAATCTTGGTAGTTCTTATTTTACTGTTGAAAAGGATAAAAATCATATAAAAGTAAAAGTTGTGGATGATACTAGTGTTTCTTTCAGTGATAAATATGCTTATTTGGGACTAAAAATTAAAGATTTAGGTATAACTTTAAAACCAAATACGAATTATACTTTAGTGTTTAAAAATTTAAAAAATTTAAATAAGATTATTATTAATACTGGTGATTTTTCTAAATCTTTAAGTACTAATATGAAATTTTTAAATAATGGTAATTATAGTTATGCGACTATAAAAACACATAAAGATATTTCTTTATTAAATGATGATCATCTTTTTTATATGCCAATTATTTTAGCATACAATACTGAATATGGTTTTAATGATGTTGCTATTTATGAAGGAGATGATTATTTAACTGAAATAGTTCCTTATGTAGAACCACAAACTATAGAAATTCCTGAACTTTATGGAGTTGATAAGTATAGAGATTATATATCTGTAGATAGGAAAAATAATAAAGTAGAATTAGTAAGAAAATGTCATAAATTTAGTTCTAAAAATTTTTCTACATTTAGTGATTATAATGTTTATGAAGGAGAAAATAAAGGCGAATATTTACAATATGGATTACCACATCATAAATTTGTATGTAAACAAAGTATAAAACCTATTTGTACTAGATTTATGGGAATGATGAGTAATTGGTCGGCACATAATACTAGTATTGCTAGTGTAGAAAAAGAAAGAACTGATTTTTCTATAACACCATCTGATTTTGGTATGACTTCTGATATGACAGCTCAAGAAAAATTAGATATTTTAAATAAATGGAAAAACGAAAATCCTTTTGAATGGATTAGAGTTTTAGAAGAACCTACTACGGAAAATATTACTTATACTGATTTAGGACAGATTTTATTAAATACCAAAACTTTAGATGATTATACTAAAATATATAGTGATGATATAAATGAACTAAAAGCAACAATAACAGCGACTTATCCAATTAATCTAAAGAAATATATTAATAATAAATTAGCAAAAATAAAAGCTATGATTGGGGGTGAGTAAATGGGCGCACCGAATTATATAACAGATGATAAAGGTAATATTGTGTATCCGAGAACTTTGGCAAAATGTGTTAAAAAGGGTGGTACTACTCTTGATGATTATTTAGATAAGGTTGAAGATAATTTATTAATTAAACCCATCGCACAAGGAACAGACATACAGTTAAAAGATTCGTCTGATATGAATATTCAGGAATTGCATTTGTTTGGGAAGACGGAGCAAAAGACGACTAAGGGCATACAGCTTTTGAATTTGAAAGATGCAAAAGGCATTACAAGGGGCGGAATTACTTACACACAAAATGGAGATGGTACTTTCAAGCGAGTAGGGACAGCGACAAGTGTTAGTGGTAATGCTTGGTTTTTAGGTGATTACATTACAGAAATAACAGACAAAGATGTACTTATGATATTAGAAGCTGGCAAGCAATATTATGTAAAAGATTGTTCCGTTTTTATGGGGACAACAATTATCACAGGAGGCGCAGACAAAACCATTAATGTATTAGAAAGCAAATATCCTGAAGGAATTAAAGTCACAGGAATAAGAAATCCAGATGTTATATTAAATAGAACTTATAACGATGTTATTTACCCGATTATCGCCGAAAGCTCAATAGCAGTAGATTGGGAGGAATATACAGGCGGACAGCCAAGTCCTAGTCCTGACTATCCGCAGGCGATTGAAAGCGTTGAGAATCCGACTATGAGTATTTCAGGAAAAAACAAAGCAAAAGAATATGAAGTAAATAAAACGAATAAGCCGTACACGACAATTCTAAACATAGATGCAGACTTAGAAGCAAATAAAGAATATAGCCTATCATTCATAGCAGCTAAAGGTCTATGGTTTTATTTCAACGAAAATTTATTTGCTTATGATATGAAACAGGCGACTGGAGACTATCAGACAATTAAATTAAAAACGGTAGCAACTCTTTCGAAAGATAATCCTAATCAATTCAACAAAAGCTTGCAAAAATGGATTATCTTAAAAACAGATGCGAAAAATACAGTAGTAGCAGATTTTGACAAAGTTCAATTAGAAGAAGGAAACGTTGGGACAGCTTATGAAGAGTACAAAGAAATTCAGTCAGCACAGCCAACTTGCGAGTTAAACGGAATTGACGATGTGCGAGACGAGTTGATTGTCAGAGCAGATGGAACAGGAACATTAATACAAAGACTAGCAAAAAAAATAATGGATGGAAGTAACATTGACACAAGTGCATCAGTTCAGCAAGAAGGAAGCTATTTAGTAAATATGGGAACAGTCAGCGACATGCTGACAGGAAACTACAATGTAGGCTTATCAACCATTTGTAGCAATAAAAGAAGTGGAAAAGAAAAAAACACGATTCGATTCGGCGCAAATAATAAGAATGTATATTTGTATTTGGATGAATCTTTCGCTGGAAAAACATCAACAAAATTAAGAGAATATTTTGTTGAAAATCCGTTTACGATAGTATATCCACTAGAGAAGCCTATAGTCACCGAACTAAGTTCCGACGAGGCTCAAAAAATTTTAGCACTGCACACGAACAAACCGAATACAACGATATGGAATGATCAGGATGCTGAGATGCAGATTACTTACGTAGCTGATACTAAAAAGTATATTGATGATAAATTTGAAGAATTAAGCGAAGCAATAACCACTTCTACTACTATCGATTCTTTGGATACATCTAATTAAGTTAATTAATGTTTCGAATTAAATATTGAATTAAGAAAGAGCGGTTTCAACACCGCTCCTTCTTAAATCAGATAAAAACCTTAATTATTTGACATACGAATTATAAACCTGATTCGAAAAACCCAAGAATGAAAAATAATTAAGGCAATGAATATTATATAATTAAAATTAGCATATGTCAAATAACAAAGAGTCACGCATTTTTGTGTGGCTCTTTTATTATGTACACCTTTAGCTTAATTGGTAGAGCAACGATCTCCAAAATCGTCAGGTCTATGTTCAAATCGTAGAAGGTGTGTTAAGTGAAGTGAATTGCACTAATAAATAGCTTGCAACTTACTGCCTGGAGGAAAATTAAATGAACAAAGGAAACAAAAATATTTTTGATGAAACGGTTAAAACATTAACCAAAGACGCAAAGGCTCTTACAGAAAGATACAATAAATATGTAAGTGCAGAAGCTGATCCAGATAATTGTGCATTTAGAAATAAAATGACAATTGATACTCTTCGACTTTTAAAAGATACATTATCTTTGATTAAGGAATATGATTGGCATTTAGAATATTCCGAAAATGATGGTAAAATTTCCGTATGGGAACAAAATCATTCTGGTGAAATTAGAAATAAAAAAGAATGGGTTACTGACGATGGTGTAACAATGTATATAGATTATGGAACTGACGTGACACTTGTATATGTTGGTAGAAGAAAATTTCGTTTTGATTTAATGAAAGATAAAGCAAATTTTATTTATACAATTACCAATTATTACAAGAATAGAAACATAACTATTTATGTTGATGACACTGGATTAGGTAAATATGTTTGTGATTTATTAGACAGTCATGATATTCCATATACAACAATTAGAAATATGAGTGATAGAGATTAGCCACAGTGCTACTCTTTTCAATGTAAATTGCACTTTCATTGGAAATTTAATATTGGAAATTATGAGAAGTCATTTCGTATGAAGTGGCTTCTTTTTATATTGAAATAAAAGGAGGTGGTCGTTAGTTTGGCTACGACAAAAGAGACACAGCCCACAAAATTAACGGCTGCACAATTAAAGAAAAAGGTTGAAACACAAGAAGAAAAAATCAAGTCACTTAAAGAAGGTGCTTGGTGTTACATGTGTGATACACATAAAGCTAAAGATAAATTTTATGTAAGTACAGATCCTATGAGTAAAAGTGGTCTTACTCCAATTTGTAAAGACTGTGCAAAAAAAATAGCGTTAAGAACTACAAATGGTGTTGATCAAGAGCCTACGAGGGAATCAGTGCAACTTGCCCTTAGATATTTGGGAAAACCTTTCCTCGAAAAAGTATGGGACTCAAGCATTCAGGAAGTTGAGAATCTTGCTTCTGGAAAAGTTAAATCTAATGTATGGACAGCGTATGCACGTCAAATTGCTATGCCAAATTATATAGGACTAACATACTTTGATTCAGACCATTTTGTTAAGGATAAAACTGAAAATAAATCAGTAAACGAACTTACGACTGAGGAAGAACTTATTGAATCACATGCAGGGTTAGATACATATGATAGTTTTTTAAAAAACAAAAATGATGTAATTCGATTACTCAGCTATGATCCATTTGAAAAAGAAGATATTGTAGATCAGCCATTCTTATATTCTCAATTATTGGGACTACTTGATTCTAGTGAAGATGCAAATGAAGATATGATGCGTACTTCTTCTGCTATTTCTATTGTTCGTGGATTTTTACAGCAATCTAAGATAGATGATACTATTTCTAAATTAATGTGTGATATTTCAAATATTGAACGAAATTCTGCAACGATTAAATCTCTACAAGAAAGCAAAGGTAAAATCACTTCGGTTATTACAAGTCTTGCACAAGACAGTTGTATTTCATTAAAACACAACAAAAATGCTAAAAAAGGTGAAAATACATGGACTGGTAAAATCAAAAAAATTAAAAGTCTTAATTTGCGAAGTGGTGAAGTCAATGGTTTCGACATTGACACATGTAGAGGTATGCAACAGGTTCAGGAAATTAGTGATGCTTCTATTATGAAACAATTAGCTCTTGATGAATCTGAATGGTCAGATATGGTTTCTGAAATGCGTGTTGTGAATACTGATCTTCGTAAAGAAAAAGATGCTTACCAAGAAATTAACAGAATTTTATTGAGAGAAAATCTTGATTTAAGAGATACATTAAAGGAAAATAACTTACTAAATGAAGAACAGTTGAAAGACTTAAAAGATGTTTATTCTGTTTTTGCGGAATTTGACGAAGAAAAAGAATCTCCTGACAAAGAAACAAAGGAGGTCGTTGAAAATGAATCAGAATAAACAAATGATTATGAATTACTATCAGAATGAAATTCTTGATTATGATAAGGATTTTTATAATCAATACGGAATATATGTAAAACCACATGGTTACTCTATTTCTTCTCGTAAAATTGAATCTTATATTCAAATTGCTGAAATCCAAAAATATCTGCAATGCAACCCAGTAAAAGCTATAGATCTCTTTTTCAACATAGAGCTTTTAGATGGGCAGGCGCTTCTTGTACAAAGAAGTTGGGTTTGTCCAAATGTACTTGCTGTATGTACTCGTGGATATGGTAAGAGTACGGTCATTGACCTTGAAATAATGTCTAAAGATATGTGCTTTTGTAATGTATGGACATATATTGCGAGTGGCACAGGTGGTCAGGCTGAACAAACTTTTACTACTTTGGAACGACTTGCCAATGATAATATTGACACCTTTTATGGCTCAACTGGTTCTTTATTCAAGAACGAGATTGAAATTAAAAATGCAGCAGGTGATGGATTTTCACACTCGTCCAATGGATTCTCCTATTCCTGTTATAACGGATCTATGACCAGAACATTGAATGGAAATATAGACGCAAAAAGAGGAATGAGGGGAACAGTAATTTTTGACGAAAGTGGTTTCTTATCTGACGAAATGATGAATGTATATGGTGCATTTGCTGTTGTAAACAAAAGTTTGAAAACAGGTAAAGACGTTGATGGAAATTCAATTGATCCTATTCGTCAAAGATGTTTGCCAAGAGATTTATCTTATCAAAAATATTATATTAGTTCTGCTTCGTCAACAGATACACAATTTTGGAGATTATATAGAGATTTTTCAAAACAGCAAATTATGGGAAATCCAGATTATTGTGTTTTACATATAGATTGCGAACAAGCATTTAAACCAACTCTTAGGGGAGAATTAGTCACCCCTCTTCTATCTCGTAATACGGTTGAATCCGAAATGAGAACCAATCCAGAAAAAGCTAGACGTGAGTATTATTGTATTTTTACTACAGATGCTGGTACTGATGCAATTATTCGTAGAGGTGTTATTACACGTAACGAAGAAACTAGAAAACCACTTCTATATAACGATACAGGTGATAAAAAATTTGTTATTACATATGATCCTGCTAGAAGTCGTGATAATTCAGTTATTCTTGTTGGAGAAATATACGAATATGAACAAGTCGATGGAAGCATTGATACTAGGATGCGCTTAGTTAATTGTATCAATCTTATTGATGTCGGAAAAAAAATAAAATCTCCAATGCAGACACCAGATCAGATTGAATATTTGAAGAAAGTTATTCTCGATTACAATGGAGGAGCTGATGCTTACGGAAATATTGTTGGTGTATACATTGATGCAGGCTCTGGTGGTTCTGGCGTAAACATAGCCGATTATCTTATGCCAGATTGGACTGACGCAGCAGGTATTGTTCATAGAGGTTTAATTGATAAAGAATATTCTGCTGATTATGTAAAGAAATTTCCTAATGCAGTAGACAAGGTTCATCTTATGTCGCCTGCTGGTTATAAATCTGAAATGTATGAAGCAATGATAGAACTTATGAACCAGGATAAAATCAGCTTTACAGCACAATATGACCATAAAGGCTATCTCACTGTTTTTGATGTTGATGAGAAAAAATTGGCTAAAGAAAAAGAACGAATTTCTGCTGAACTCAGAAAACAAAAAGTTAATGAAAAGGAATTTGAAACTAAGCTCAATGAAGAATTAGAAAAAATTGAATCCGTTAATACAAAAACTATAAAACTTGATTGGCAGGATGAAATTGCTCTTGCTAATATTGATGCTTTAAAAGAAGAGCTTGTCAATATGGTTCGTAAAAAGCGTGATTCTAGAAAGGATTCGTTTGAACTTACACCAGAAAAAGCCAATAAGCTCCATGATGATAGGGCTTACACGGCATGTATGGCTTCTTATGCCCTTATGTGTGAACGTAGAAAAGCCATTACAAATAAAAAGCGACCAACCGAAGATGCCACAAGTTTCATCAATAAACTTACAATCCGTAAAGCAAAATACAATTAAGGAGGTGCATTATTAAATATGCCTAGACCTAAGAAAGTAGATGCAAATTCTAATGCACCTGCTAAAATAAATAATTCACAGAAGAAAACCACTTCTTCTAATCCAAAACAGCCAACCGCAAATGAAATGCGTGAATGGTATGAGAAAAATAAAAGTAGACTTGAACGTTATGAAGACGCAACCGATGCAATCATGAATCTTCGAGACGTACAGAAATCAACTAGATATACAACGATTAGTAACTACTCTAAGGAAGACGTAAAAGATTACATCAAAAATATTTCTTCGAGTGAAAGAGATCTTCGTAGTTTATCACGTTATCTTTATTATCGTTCAGAAATCTATTATAGACTCTGTAAATATTATGCAAATCAGATTGATTTATCTATTCGTAATATTGTTCCACCTTTCGTAATTTCAGAAGATAATGATATTCAGTCAACGCTTCAGAAATATCAAGAAACAGTTGATGTTGTTGATACTCTAGGATTAAATTATGAATTTCGTAGAGCTGCATCAATCACGCTTAGAGAAGATGTGTTCTATGGATGTGCATATTATACAGAGGGTGAGGGAATGTTTATTCTTCCACTTGATCCTGACTACATGAAAATTAAAGGTGTATTCCCAGATGGTTCATTCGCTTGTGCAATGGATATGAGTTATTTCAGACGACACACTGAACTGCTTGAATATTGGGGCGAGCCATTTAATAGCATGTGGAATGAATATCAAAGTTCAGGTGAGAAATATCAGTTACTTCCAGAAGAATACAATGTGTGTATCAAGTTTAGGTCTGAGGATTGGGAAACAGTTGTTCCTGTACTAACACCAATATTCCTCTCGTTAATAGACTTAATGGACGCTTCTGATTACCAAGCAGTGCAACAAGCAGCTAATATCTATAAGTTAGTATGGCTTGAGATGAAAACTCTTGGTACAGATGTTGATGATTGGGCGGTAAACCCAGATATAATGATTCAATATTTTAATCGTATGCTTGAAGAGGCATTACCACCTTATATATCTGCCGCTATTGTCCCAGGTGAACTTCATGAAATAAGTTTCCCAGATGATGCGACAGGCGATGTTACTAAAGTTGAAAAAGCAACAAAGGAAATACTTAATACTGCTGGTGGAGCACAGATATTAAATCTTAACTCTGCATCAAACTCGATAGCATTTAAGTTTGGTGTTCTTGCAGATTCTACATTTTCTATTTCGACTCTTATTCCACAGATTCAAGCAATTGTAAATCGACTTTTATCTAGTTGGATATCTGAACCTTGTAAAGTTAAATTCTTTGATGTCTCTATTTATCAGAAGGATGACTTTAAAAAATCGATCCTTGAGTCTTGTCAAAATGGACTTCCAAACAAGATTTTATACAACACATTAAACGGTGTATCTGAAAAAGATACTCTTGCTATGAATTTCTTAGAGGAAGATTGTCTGAATCTTGGTGAGAAGCTTAAACCGTTTAGCACATCATATACACAATCTGGTGATAATCAAGGCGGTAAGCCTGAAAAAGATGAAACAGAACTTACGGATGCTGGACTTCGCACGAGAGACGAGGATCTCAATAATAAATAAAGGAGGTGTCTTAATATGAAATACAATTTTATTAAAACCTCCGACAAGGAGACAAAGGAAAATCTTCTCAAAGAAGGTTTTAAATTGGTATCTCAAGATGGGAACGTGGCAACATTTTTGAATAGCCACTCTCTCACTTTTGAAAATACAAACAATAAAATTCAGTATAGCAACATGCTAACGTTTTAACCACTCTCCTATCTTGAGTGGTGTATCAATTAAGAAAGGAGGAATAGGTTAAATAATGCCCAAAAAAAAGAAAAGACGAATTATGTCTATTGATGAGTTGTATGAGTTCTGTCTAAAGAACAATTTTGCTCATTTTAATAGTAATGAATTCGGTAAAGAACTCATGGTTCGTATGAATGGTAATTTTGAAAAAACTTCCAAAGATGAAGATAAACATAAAGAATCCCTTACTCCATTCGTTAGTCGTGCATTTCACGATCATGTCAATCTCAATAAATCGGAAATATCCGAAGAATCTTTCAACGAAAATGTCCCATCAGCAAACTTTCGCCCAATCTTAGCACATATCACTACCAATTCAGATAATGAATTAGATTTCGGTAGTCATGATTATTATGTGACTACTGACAAAGATGGTAACGACAAAGTTGTATATGAGGAACAGCCTATCGGTGTTATTGATGGCACAAAGACTACTATTGAATATGATGAAGACGCTGGCGTAAATCGTGCAGTTTTGCATGGTTATTTATACGATGAGTATTGTCAGGACGCTATTGAGATTCTTAATAGACGTGGAACTGTAGATTGTTCGGTGGAATTATGCATTAGGGAGTTATCATTTAATACTGCTAATAAAACTTTGCAGTTAGATGATTTTTATGTATCAGGTCTTACTCTTCTGTCAAAGGATGTATCCCCTGGTATGGCAGGAAGTAATTTTAAAATTGAAGATTTCGCTGTAAATGCGGAAACAGTAACATTTAACACAGACAATAAATTGGTTGAAACTTTAGAGAAATTAACTAATATTCTTGAGAGTTTTGATATAAATCAAAAATCAAAGGAAGGAGGAACAAATAACAAAATGACAAAATTTGAAGAGTTACTTGCCAAATATGGTAAGACTGCTGAAGATGTAACATTCGACTATACAGAAATGTCAGATGAGGAACTTGAAGCAAAATTCGCTGAGATGTTCGATGATGACAATTCAGAAGGAGACAATTCAGGTAACGGAGAATCTGGTGAGCCTTCCAATGATGGAGAAGGTGATGGCGAAGGAGCTTCTGATTCAGATGGTGATGAAGGAGAAAGTCAGACTTTTGAAAAGATTGTTCGTACATATGAAATCAGTCATGAAGATACAAGATATGCACTTTACCAGCTTTTATCTGAATATGAAGATGCTGATAATGAGTGGTACTTTATCAACGCTGTTTACGATGATCATTTTACATATGAGAACTGGAATGGTGATAAAATCTTCGGTCAGAACTATACAAAAGATGGCGATAATGTAGCTTTTGATGGAGAAAGATATAATTTACATCGTGAACTTTTGACAGATAGTGAATTTGCAGAGTTGCAGTCTATGCGTTCAAACTACGCTGCACTCAAAGAGTTTAAGGAGACAGCAGAAAAGAATGAACTTAACGCAAAGCGTGAGGAAATTCTTGCAAATAAAAACTTTGCTTCTATTTCTAAAAAAGATGAAGAAGGAAAATTCATTAATAAAGATTTTGAGAAATTGTATACAAATATGGATAATTACTCTCTCGAAGATTTAGAGAAGGAAGCAAAACTTATCTATGCAGATTCTAATATGAAGACTTTTGCAGCTACTACTGAGAAAACTCAGAAAAAGTCAACTGTAAAAGTATTCGCTAATGTAAACAAGTCTAAGAAAGATAACCGTTACGGAAATCTTTTTAGCAAATAAAAAATGAAACATAAACACATTTGTTGGCACTCATTTTGAGTGTCTTTTTTAATGCAAAAATTTAAGGAGGATAAAACATGATTCAGGTTAGTATTGAAAAACATGCAGTAGCTTTCCCAAGCAAGGTTCTTGCTTCTAATGGTGGAAAGCACATTTATAACATTCAGTTAGCTGAAGCTGCTGAGAAATTCGTGGACAATGGTTGGTTCGTTGGTAAGGGCGATTTTATTGAGTTGGATCTTTACAAGGCTGTAGCTCCTACTAAGTTCGCAGGAAAGGTTGTTGGTGTAGCAGCTAACGGAAATTATTACGTTGAAGTTACTGATCCAGGCGATGCCTTATTTGTATACCAGGTTCCAATGATTGAGGAAACATACTCAAATGAGTTTAAGAAGGAAAGTAACTATACAAATGCTCCTACTCAGGTAGTTAGAGCTTATGAACTTGCAGTTGGTGACGTTGTTGAGATTTCAGCAGATGGATTTGCTACTGCTGTTGCAGCAAAGGACGAAGTTGAACTTAAGGTTATTACTGGCGTAACTGCCGCAAAACAGCTCGCTAAAAAGGGTGAGTAATTTTAGAGAAAGGAGAATTAGATAAATGTTAGATACAAGTGTAAAAAATTTAATGTTTGACCTCGGTGCAGGTCGTGAGATTTATGATGCTGAAGCTAATCGTGTGGTATCTAAGGCTGAAGCTAGTGACACAATTAGAAAGGCTTGTTTTGAGTTCCTTGGTCTCACAAAGGATTCTACAAACAAGCAGATTAAGAGAGCTTTAAATTCTGAGAAAGGAACACAGTTCTTCGAGGTTATTGAGGAAATTATTGATACACAGATTGCTCATGGTCTTTCTGAGAATGAATTTTTCAATACATGGGTTGAGTCTAAGAATATGAAGGACGGAGACAGAAATGAGTTCTGGGCTGATGATGAAGTTATTCTTACTGTAAGTAAGGTGGCAGGAGATCATCATGATTTGTCATTACAGCGTCTTGGTTCTGGTCAGTCTTACCATGTTGATACAGCAGTATATGGTATCAAGGTTGGTGGAGATATCCGTCTCTTCCTTACAGGTAGAAAGGACTGGGGTTCATTCGTTGACGCTGTTGTTAAGGCATACGTTCAGAAGGTACAGACACTTATTTCTACACAGTTCGCAAATGGTGTAAACCTTATTCCTGTTCCTGCTACTCTTAAGGGTACTGGTGCTTTATCAGCTTCTACAAAGGCTCAGTTTGATGCAATCATCGAAAAGGTTGGCGCTGCCAACGAAAGCGGTGTTGTAATTATGGGTACTAAGACAGCATTAAAGTCTCTTAATGCTCTTACAAAGGTTGATTGGGCAGATCCTGCTAATTCAATCAAGGAGTCTGTTGCAAATACAGGTATTATCGGTGGCTACGAAGGAACACCTCTTATGGAGATCCCACAGAAGTTTACAGATAAGACTCTTGCTACTCCTATTGTTGATAATAAGAAGCTTTATATTATGCCAGCAGTTGATGACAAGTTTATTAAGTTCGTTGACTATGGTGAAACAGAGCTTGAAGTAAACGAGAAGGGTGCAACTCAGGATGATATGCAGTCTTATGAAGTACAGAGACGTATGGGTGTTGGTACTCTTATGACAAGATATCATGGTGAGTGGACATTAGACTAAATAACATACTTTAGAGGGCAGGCAAAACTGCTCTCTTTTATTAGAAAGGAATAAAAGGAAATAAATATGCCATATACAAAGAAAACAACTACTGCACCTAAAAAAGATGTAGTTAATAAAGAAACCGATGTAAAAGAAATAAATGAGTCAAAAACAATCAATGAACCTGTTGTAGATGAGGCTGTTGTAGAGAAAAGAAAGTTTAATCCAGAAGATACAATTCCTTGTCGTTCAATCGTAAGTGGTGGACTTTATATTGAAGGAAGTCGTTCACATATTCTTTATAGTTGGGCAGATTGTGGAGATGTCGAAGATATTGAATATAGAGATTTAATTTATCTTGTTAGAACTCGTGCTAATGCAAATATTTATTCTCCAAGAATTATTATTGAGGATGAAGATTTTATTGCACAGAATAAATCTGTAAAGGATTTCTATGATTCTATGTATGATACAAGCGATCTTAATCAGATTCTTTTGCTTCCAATTTCACAGATGAAGACAGAAATCACAAAACTTCCTGTTGGCGCAAAGGAATCCATTAAAGGTATTGCTGCTACTATGATTGATTCACATGTTCTTGATAGTGTACAGAGAATTAAGGCTCTTGATGAAATTTTCGGTACTAATATGTTACTTACATTAGTTCAGGAATAGTTAAAGGAGGTACACAATGTTACTTCCATATGAAACCGTGTTTTCAAGAACACGAACAAAAATTGATGATGTAAAGGAACTCTTTTTAGAGGATAACGATTTGCTTGAACTTAATACGGAAAGACTTCACTCCATCGTTGGTGATGAACGAGTAATCAATAAGTTTTCGTCATTCACAATGGATGATGAAATCCAACAGATTGAATTTGAAATGAAATATCCTGTAAGTGATTTTGCTGATAAAGAATATGTGACAGAATTATTTGCTCTTGGTATGTCTATCCAATGGTTAAAACCCAAGGTTGATTCGATTAATTATACCGCTAGAGCATTAGGTACAAAAGAGGAAAAAAATATCCAGAATAATTATTCTCAATTGAAAGATAGATTAGATTCTCTTGAACACAAATTCAGCCAGAAACTTGCAAGTCATGGGTATATTAACAATTCATATTTACGAGGTGAATAACCATGCGATACATATATGGTGACTTCACAGACAAGCAAATCACAGATGCAGTTCGTGCAATGCATAATGACATTCACAAGCTGTTACTTTACAAAGATAAACATATTACAGAAACAATTTTTGAAGATGACGAAGCATTTCTCATCTTCTTTGAAAATGTGTTATTCAAATTGGGTGGTACAAAAACCTTATTTAATAACAATGGATATATGGTCACACTTATGTCCACACTTCAAGCTGCTTATGATGAAGTTACAAGTGACCACTTTAATTACGTAACTTTCCGTAGGGCTATTTTAGATAGTCATGGATATATTAAGCTTATGTTTGAAGGAGGTGTTAACGATGCCGAGTTTGGAGATAGCGAGACGTATTGCTAGTGCCAAAAATAATGGTGCGAAAACAATCGGACAGATATATAAAGAAGAGTCAGATTTTCTGATGGAACAGACGTTTGAAAATGACATCGCCACAAAGGTTTGTTATTTATATGATTTTGCTCATGATGATCAGCCAGAACTTAAAGACCATATGACCTATGAGAACACTACAAAAACTCGTGTTGATGCAAAGTTTATTGTAAAGTCTTATCAGTCTGTTGATAAGGACTTGGTTGATTATTACATTATGTTCAGACCTTCTCAAAAGATGGAATTTTCAGAAGATGATGAGCTTTTCTACTATGAGAAAGATTTTAGAAAACGTTACAAGGCAGAATTTCCAATTGGTTTATACTGCGATATCCCCGATGATAGAGGAATCTATAGAAAATGGTTAATTGTTCTTAATGAACCAGCGAACCAATTTCCAAAATTTTTAATTCTCCCAATTAATTACCAGTTGATGTGGATTGAAAAGAATGGTCAGCAACGTATCAAGCGTAAGATGTGGGCTGTGTTAAAATCACAGAATTCCTACAATAGTGGACTTTGGACTGATTTGAGATTTACTTCACAGGAAAACCAAGATAAAGTTTGGCTGCCAATAAATAATATTACAGATAAGATTTGGTATACAAATGATGCAAGTACAAATATGCGTGTATTGGTAAGTGCTCCAACAGAACATCCGATAGCATGGAATATTAGTAAGGTTGAAAACGCTCAACCATTTGGATTACAGAAACTTACCTTGTATCAAGATTTCTTTGATCAACATCGAGATTATATTGAAAAAGATTTTGATGGAAATATTACAGGTCTTTGGGCAGACTATTTCGATTCAGAAATTACTCCAACCGATCCATCCACACCAACCACTCCCCCATCTTCTATTACAGCAAGAATTTCAGCATCCACTTCAACAATTAAAGTTGGTGGTTCTTATAAAAATCTTACAGCAAATCTATTCAATGATTCCAATGAAGATATTACAACTGAATATGCTGACGCAACATTCACATGGACTTGCTCTATTGATAATAAAGATTGGACTGATAAAGTAACTTGGCGAGATGGTACAGAATTCAATCAAAAGAAATTGAGGTTTCCAAATGACACTTCTACTATCGGCAAAATATTGTCTGTTAAATGTGAAATTATTAAGGATAACTTGACGATTGAATCTGAAATTTTGTCGTTGGAATTAACTGAATAGGAGGTGTTTTATGGCAGAAAAATTAGTTACGAAGAATGATTTGTTAAACAAACTTCGTGCATATAAGACTACTCCTGATGATGAAAATATTCAGTATAAGAAAAAGATTGAGAAAGCACTTATGCTTAATCCATGTCTTTTATATGCACTCAACGAGAAATCATTAGAATCAGAACTTTTCGATGATGATGGTAATATCAATTGGGAATGGAACGAAGAAATAAAGGAATACGAACCTCTTGGAGAATGGGATAGATATTTTGGTGGAAATTCAAATATCCGTCCTTATTTATTTATTCCTGACACTCAGACAGAGGTAAAACATTATATCTGTTATCAAGTATCTTTTGATGAAATGCCTCGCTATCAGGATACATTAAAATATACGAACGTTACATTTACTATTTTTGTTCATGGTAATGACAGAAACGATAAATTAACAGGTATTCCAAGGCATGATCTCATTGCTTCTATTATAAGAGAGCGATTTAATTGGTCTAATATATTTGGAATGCAAACACATCTTATCTCATCAAAAGAATCCACGACAGATAATAATTATCTTGTTCGCACTCTTGTATTCCAAGTTGTCGATACAAATGGAATTGCCAACACTCCATATGGCGGTAAGACTTCCTTTAATAATTATCAGTTGAGAAAGTAGGTGATTGTTAATGGATAGTTTAAATATGCTTGACAAACTTCAAGCCGAAGTTCTTAAAGATAGCACAAAAAAATCATCAGACAAAAAGGAATACAATTTTGACAAACTTAGAATGTATTTTGGCGAAGATTATGAAGTCAAAGGCATTAAAATTTCTTGTCCAACGATTGGAGATATCTTAAGAATTGGAGAAGATAAATTTTATGCAGGAATCGCACCGTTTACATACAATTCTACTTCTATACGAGTTTTTTTATGGGATTTAGGAAAGGATTGGACACAATTTAGTGACATAGAAATATTTAGTTTGTTGATTCAATCGGTTGTTAACAACAAAGAACCCTTAAATCTACTATTTAAGACTATTGATATTTTCGATTTTGAGTTACGACAAATTAAAAGAGTCCCGGAGCAGGAAGAGTATGAATTTGTTTTATACTCTCCGAAGCAAGACATCCTTCTATATGAGGAAGATTTTATGGAAATGGCTGAATATATTCGAGAGTTATTAAATTTTCACCCAAAAGTTGAGAAACCTACTAATAAAACAGCAAAAAAATGGATGATACAAGAAGATAAAATGAACGCTATTGCAGAGAAGGCACAAAATAAAAAACATACCTCTGCACTTCTACCGCTTGTTTCCACTTTGGTAAATCATCCGGGATTTAAGTATAAATTAAATGAGCTAAAGGACGTAGGAATCTATCAATTTATGGATTCTGTTAAACGAATCCAAATATATGAATCTAGCATTGCTTTAACACAAGGAAGTTATTCTGGCTTTTGCGATGTTAGTAAAATCGACAAAAAACAATTTGATTTTATGCGTCAGATTGATGATTAACCGAGCAGTTTTATAACTGCTCTTTTTTAATACAAAAAAATTATTTAAGGAGGAACTATTATGGCTTTTAAATTAGGAGACGTAATTATAGACAGACTTCAGTTTGGATATGGTGCAACAAAAAACGGTGTACCACTTTATGCTTTAACTCAGTTATCAGAAATGAGCATTGAAGTAACAGCTGATTCATCAGACATTAAAGATAAGGATGGAAATCTTGTATACAGAAAATACAATGGTAAGACAGCCGAAGTTAATGGAACTAATACTTTCGTTAATCTGGCAGTTATCGAAACACTTTCTGCTACAGATGCTGAAATTGCAACAGCAGATAACAAAATTAAGATGCCTTACATTGCTACAGTAAAGGCAGGTGAAAAACTTGATATTACAGGTTATGTAAAAGACAGTGTATCAGTTAGTGCTCTTTATAATGGAGCAATGGGTGAAACTTATACTCTTGCTACAGGAGATGCTGCAACGGCTAAAGAATTTGTAATTAAGCATACAGACGCTGTAAATACACCACCTGAAAACAAAGTGCCAGCAAAAGATGAACTTATTCCACCAACCGCTGATGGTGAAGTTGAATTTATTGTTAAGTACACAAAAGAAGTCGCTTCAGGTACTAAGATTGTTAACTCAGCAGATAAGTATCCAAAGGCTCATGAATTATTCTTTAAGGCTCTTGCTATAGATCCATGTGATAAAGAAAACTTCAAGCCTGTTATTATCAGAATTCCATCATTTATTCCGAGTCCAGAATTAACACTTTCATTACAGGGTGGAGATTCACAGACAATGGACTACAAGGGTGCTATTCTTGCAGATACTTGCTCATCAGATAAAGTTCTTTTCGAAGTTTACTTTATTGATGAAGATGAAGAAGCTTAATTTTTACTTAAAAAATGGGTGGTTTTAATACCACCCGTTTTTAATTTAAAAGGAGGACTATATGAAAAGAGAAAAAATCTGTGCAGTATGTAGACAGCCATATAAATATTGTCCACACTGTAGAGAAGACAAAGATAAACCTACTTGGTATTTCACTTTCTGTTCTTCTAACTGTAAAAATATCTATGATGCTACTTCTTCTTATGAAAAGGGAAATATACCAGCAGACGAGGCGAAAAAGATTTTGGACAAATTAGATTTATCTAAAATTGTTCCTGGTACAAGTTATTCTATGTCTGTAGAAAAAATTAATAAAAATTTAAAGAAAAAAGTAGATGTTTCTACAAAAAAAGAAGTTAAAGAAACTGTTGAAAAAACAGTTCATGTTGAAAAAAGTTTTAAAAATGCCAAGGAAAATAATAACAAGGCAAACAATGTTGAATAGTGATTTTGAATATATAGAATAGGGAACAATTTTACTATTTAGCCAGTAATTTGTTCCCTATTTTTTACGATTATATACTAAGGATTTAAAAGGATGATTAAAACAAATTTAAAAAATGTAAGAGATTACTTACCACATGAGGTAATTCGAATAGTTAATCCTAAGCAATATATTCTTTATATAAAAAACGGTGTTTTTCCTATTGATGTTTACCCTAGTATAGACGAAAAAACTAATAAGGATATATTAGCAATGGTTTTTCTTAGAGAAGATACTAAAGAAGTTTACAAAAAGTGGTGTAGCTATGAGTTAGAATAGGTGGTGATTATATGTATTTAGATAACGCATCTACCACTCCACTTCTACCGGAAGTTAAAGATTATATTATTGAAATATTAGATAACTATCAGAACCCTTCTTCACTTTATCAATCAGGTAGTCATTCAAAGCAAATACTTACAAAAGCAAGAGTTAATGTTGCTAAGTTTATCAACGCTAATCCTGGCGACATTATCTTTACATCAGGTGGTTCAGCGAGTAATACTCTTATGATTAAGGGTTACGCTCAGAAGAATGACTGTATGGTGTTATATTCGCCGATTGCACATAAATCAATATTAAAGTGTGTAGAATCGCTTGAATACAAAACATCATTAAAGGTTGACAGAAGGGGCTATATTAATATAGAAGTTTTAGAACATTTGTTGAAACAGACCACAATGAAAAAATTAGTTGTTATAGACTATGCTAATTCTGAAATAGGAACAATTCAGGACGTACAAAAGATTATTGAAGTATGTCATAATAATGAAGCAATGGTGTACTTGGATTGTACTGGTTCTATTGGTCAAATTCCTGTTGATGTAAAGGAATTAAATGTTGACGCAATTGGGTTTTCGGCACATAAACTTGGAGCGTTAAAGGGTACTGGTGTTTTATACAAAAAGTCTAATATTGAGTTAGAGCCTTTGGTGTATGGTTCTCAGGAACAAGGGTTATTTGGGGGAACAGAAAATATAATAGGCATTGCTGCACTCGGCAAGGCAGTCGAAAACTATGATTATTCTTCTATTAATTCAAATGCTCGTGACAGAGTACTTGATTATATTCTAAGAAACATACTTGGCAGTTATTTAATTGGTGATATAAGCAACAGATTACCACATAATCTTTATGTCTGTTTTAAAAATGTTCAAGGTGAATCTTTAATGATTTTATTGGATATGAATGATATTCAGGTTAGTACTGGTTCTGCCTGTACAAGTGGTGATTTAACTCCTTCCACTACTTTAACGGCTATTGGAATGGACAAAGATGATATGAATAATTGTATTAGAATTACTTTCAGTGGTAATGAAACAAACGAAGAATTAGATAATTTTTGCGAAATATTAAATAAAAATGTGTCTCTTCTTCGTTCATTAAAGCAAGGAGGAAAAAGCAATGAAAAAATTAAATCTTAAAGGACTTACTCCAAGTTCAATAACAACAGTTGTTGTTTTATTAATCGCATTAATTAATGCTGTATTACAGATATTTGGAATTAATACAATTCCTGTTACTAATGATGAAGTATCTGAAATAGTATCTATTCTCTTTTTAATTGTTACTTCTCTATATAGTACATATAAGAATTTCAATATAACTTCTGCTTCTCAGACTGCTCAGAATATAACAGACGCAATCAAGAATGGTGAATTGGTTGCTGATGATATTGAAGAAATATTAAAAAAGATTAAAGAAAGCAGGTAATAGTATGAATGGATGCAATAAAGGAACTTACACAGATTAATTATGGTACTTTAATTATTGCCATTTGTACTATTTTGTTAGCATTTAAATTTATGTGGACGTTATTTGATTGGTTCATTAAATTGTTAGGTTTGGAAACGAGGTCTATGCGACTAAAACGTGAAGAACATGAATTGCTTATCAAAACTTCAGAAGCACTTAATGAATTAAAAGATAAAGAGGCAAAAGATACGGAACGTGCTATAAAACATGATAAGGCAATAAAAGATGATTTAGCAAAATTAACAACGATGTTTGTTGAAAAAGAAATTAACGATTATCGCTGGGAAATTAATAATTTTGCAACAAAAATTTCAGAAAACAAGCCTGTCAATAAAGATTGTTTTAAGCATTGTTTTAAAACTTATGCCCTATATGAAAAAATATTGGAAGAAAATAATTTGAAGAATGGCGAAGTTGAAAACTCGATGCAAATCATTAATGATGCTTATCAAGACAAAATGAAAAATGGTAAATTATAAACTTTGAAAGAGCGATTTTATTTTGGAATCGCTCTTTTATTATATAAAGGAGTGAATAAAAATACAAGAATTAAAATTAGTGATTGACAACTCAACTCTTAAAGAATATGAAATATACTATTTTAAACAGCATCCTAGAGCTAGTAAAAAACCAATAGAAAACCCCTATCATCCAACGATAAATCAATGGATGATAATGAAAAGACCTATGATGAACGCTCTTAAAAAAAAATGGAAAAATTTCATATGTTGGTTTATTAATAACCAAGGTTATTCTAACCTACACATTGAAAAATGTGAAATGAGATTTATTACATACTATAAAACAAACCGTAGACATGATATTGATAATGGTACTCCTAAATTTCTCCTTGATGGACTTTCAGAAAGTGGCTTTATTATTGATGACGATAGCAAACATATAACCAAATTAATAATGGAATGTTATGTTGATAAAGAAAATCCAAGGACAGAAATATTTGTCTACATTAAATAATTAAATTTGTTCAACATATTGAACACCTACGATGGTAAAATTTACATAAATAAAATATTTAATCCAGAACACACTAAAAAATAAAAAGGTGTGAAAATGAGAAATTATTTGCAATTCATAATGTACACAAAAGGAATTACATATAGACAGTTATCTAAGTTATCAGGTGTTAGTATTGGTGAATTACACAATATTGCTATGCAAACTTCAGATCCTACACAGTCTACTATGATTGCAATTGCAAAAGGATTAAATATGGAAGTAACCGAGGTTTTTAATCTAAAATATAAGTGAGGTGATTGATGTGGAAAAACAGTTTTTTAAATTAGTATGCATTGACGAAAATGATCCATTTGAGTACAAAGTTTTAGAAGATGTGAATAAAGGAACTTTAGAAGATGTTCATTCTTATGTCAAACAAAACATACATAAACACAAGTCGGCTAAATGGACTCTTATCCCATATAGCTGCAATTTATAAAATTAAATATTAATTATTAACTAAAGGGATTGGTTTTGCCAATCTCTTTTTTATTGGAAAGAAAGGAATTATAATTATGGAAAAAATCGGAATTAAAACATTTTGTGAAGAATATTCAAAGCGAGTTGATAGCTTAAAGGCACAGTATATCAAAGATAACTTAAAGATAACACCTTATGTTCCATATGTAGTAAAAGGCTCATTGGCAGATAGCTTATTGAAGATTACTATGGTTGATGAAGATGGCAATGTTAGAGTAAATTCTTATGTTGAATATTTATTGCTCACTCGTATTTTTATCGAGCAGTATACAAATCTTGAAGTTGAAACTGAAGGATTCTTTGAAGAATATGACGCATTAAAGGAAAGTGGATTGTTCAATTTATTATTCATTGGGACAGATGATAAGCTTCCACTTATTCCTTATGCGGAAATGGAAGAATTTAAGTTTATCATTAACGAAAAGAAAAAAGACATTATGACAAACAAGTATGAAATTCATAGCTTTATTAAGGAACAGATTGAAAGATTTGGTAAATTAGCAAATGTAACATTAAATCCTATCGTTGACGCTGTATCAAAGTTAATTGAAGATGTGCCAGAAGAAGATATTAATAAGGTAATTGAATTTGCCAAGAGAACTGATTTTAGAGAAGATAAAGGCGAAGAGAGTGAAAAATAGATATATTGGAATTTAAAATGAAATTCAAATTTCATGAGATTTTTGGACTTATAAAATCGAAAAAGCCGTGACTGGCTGCCACGGACTTTTCCACTTTCCTTGTTCGAGTAATGGTCGTCACCAAAACTCAGCTCCTATCCGATTTTATTAGTCCTCAGCTCTGAATAGAATTCCAATCAGTACACAAAGTACATTAAAGAATCCTGAAATGAAAGCTACTTGAACAGCCTCGCTCATACTTCTCTCCTTTCGTGGTTGGCACGAGATTCAATTGGTAGAGTTGAGCTGTATGAAAATGTATACGAAGTATAAATATCACCTTCGCCTTTCTGTACCAAAAGGTACTCGAATAGGGTTTACGGGTTACTCAATGTAAGTACCTACGAATAGAATTATATCACAGATTGGCGAAGAAATAAACAGGCTCTATGCGTGTCACAGCGTATAGGGCTTTTCTTATGGAGAGCGGTTACTACTGCTCTCCTATTTTAGTGTAAAAATAGTGAAATTATAGTGAAAATTTTGGAGGTGATGATGAATGATAAAAAAGGGAAAATTAACAAATTTTATTTTGAAAGATGTCAAACAAGTTGAAAAACAATTAGCGAAAGAAGTTGCTCCTGAGATAAATAAATTATTCAAAGAATCTGTATATGATTCTCTCATCCAATGGTATAGCGAATATTCACCAAATATGTATCAAAGAACAAACAATTTTATGAATGTATATAAATCTGCCAATACATCATGTCATGGAAACATATTAACGATGAGTGTCGATTCGTCTTTTATGAATGATTATCCAGGTTTTGATATTCCCCCATATCCAACTTATGAAAGACAAACTTTATATGCAAATACTGCTTTCGATTTCATGTTTATTAATGGAGAACATGGTCATGGTCGTTGGATGATGCATCAAAGTATATCTCCGTTTGACAGAGTGGATAGAGATTTTCGTAATGGTTTTGGTGGCAAAGTACAGAAAATTATTAATGATAAAGCAAAAGAAATATTATTTGGATAGGAGGTAATTATATATGGCTGGAATGGCTGATTGGCAAGCCCAAATTACTATTGATGTCGATGATTTGAAGAAAAAAGTCAAAGCGGTAGAAGGCGAATTAGATGGGCTTATAGAAAGAGATTATAAGGTCAAGTTAGATATTGATACAAAAACACTAGAAAGTGCAGTAAAAAAACTTGACAAAATGCTTGATTCTATTGGTAAGGGGACTGGTGACTTTAAGCAGTTTGAAACCTTATCTAAGGATTTATCAAAGGTTACTTCTGAACTCAGTGATTTTACTAAGGCTTTTGGCAAGATAGACGACTCAGGAACTAAGAGTTTACTTGATATGGTTCAGAATATTGACAAGTCGTTAAATAATCTATCTAGTCATGTTACTGATGAGTTTTTAAACAAGATTACATCTTCTGTTGGAACTGTTAAACAAAAGTTTGCAGATATTGGAGATGGCTCAGAATTTGAACCTCTTTTGCAGATGATTAATAAGATTGATTCATCAATTAATAATTTAGCAAAAGAAACTTCTAAAATCAAATTAAATATGAATCTTGATTTTGGAACTGAAATGTCAGAAAAAATGAATCAGCAAGTTTCTAAGGCTGTTAGCCGACAAGCACAGGCTTATAAGAATCTTTTTGAAATAATGAAGGGTTCAGGTAAAACAACTGAAGAAATGATTAAGTTCTCTTTGCCTGAAAATGCTTCCAATTCTGAAATAGTTGGTGCTTACAAAGGCGTAATAGAACGTGCTGAAAAACAATATGGTAAAAGCACATATAGCCTTAGACTGGGTTCTAAATATAACGATGCAAAGAACGAAGTTAAAAACGCAAATGCCGCTTTACGAAGAGCTGAAATTAAGCGTACAAACAGTAACGGTGTTAGTGATTTACTTGGTGGTAATTTCGGTGATGTAATTAATGAACTTTCAAAAATAGCAGCAAAATTAGATGAAATATCTTCTTCTGCTTCTGGCTTAAAGTCAGCTTTTGAAACAGGTTTTAATGTCAGTGCATCAGTTGAAGAAATTGCACAGCTTACTGATAAAGTTAAAAAACTTGAAGATGAGTTGCAGAAAGTTAAATCGGTTTCATCTGGTACAGTTTCTACTGGCGTTACTCTTGGTAATGAATCGAATATTTCATCAGAGAATAATCCAAAGAAAGACGCATTTCCTGATAAAGATGTTTCTGCATCTGTAGAGTCTGCTACTAATTCCATTAAAGAAGAGAATAATGTATTAGAACAGAATACTCAGAAAGTTAAGGAAAATACACAAGCCAAAGAACAGAATGTTAATGTAAACTTTAATAAGTATGACAAGCGTTTGGATTCATATAACGGTAAAATTGACAAATATAAAACAACCATTAGTAGATTTAATGATGGTGGTTGGACAAGTAATGCATATTCGGAAAATGTGCAAGCCGTTAAGAATGCCGTTAAAGAGTATGAAGATTTGCTCAATGAATTAAAGGGCAAAGATGCTAGTTTGGTGACAAGTGAAGATATCAACAAATTAGACAGTTATGAAAAGAAAATCAAAGATACTATCGCTACTGTCACTAATATGTCGGCTGCTGAAAAGGGATATAACTTTGTTTCAGGTCAGAAGGAATTAGACAAGATTCATAAACTTCTCAATGAAAACAGTAGAATGTCTTCTGAGGCGAAGGCTAAAATTAAGGCTTATTACAAAGAAATCGAAAGTGGTAATCCTAGCATGAGTTTAGATAGAATTCATGGCGAGATCATGAAGATTTATAATGCAGAAGTTGAAGCTGGTCGTGCTGGAAGAAGTTTCTTTGATACATTAAAGAACAGTGGATTCCATCAGATTGCTGCTCAAATGGCAGGTATGTTTGGTGTTTATGATGTTATTAATGTAATCAAGCAAGCTGCGTCTACTGTGACTGAGTTGAACACACAGATTACAGAACTTGCAAAAGTATCTGAACAGTCATCAAAACAGATTTATGCTGATTTTGACAGTTATGCAGATATTGCAAAGGAAGTCAGAGGTACAATTTCTGATACAATTGCAGCCACTGCGGATTGGTCGAAAAATGGATATAGTATTCCAGATGCTAAACAATTAGCTGAAGTTTCTCAGTTATATAAGAATGTTGGTGACGGAATTGATATTAATACAGCCAACGAGTCGCTTATTTCAACTTTAAAAGGTTTTAAGCTTGAAGCTGACCAAGCAGAACACATTGTAGATGTATTTAATGAAGTCTCTAAGAATATTGGAGAGGTTGCATAGTAATATGTGACCAGAGCAGATAACTATATCGGTTAAAGGATGGGGACATCAAAGACCGAGGAAAGATTTTATGTTTGTTAAAAGACTGTGAAAACACGGTCTTTTTATTATTTAAAGAGAGAATATAAAAGAAAGGAGGAAATATGAGTAAACTCAAAATAGATTTAACAAATCAACAGTTTGGGAAGTTGATTGTATTACACAAAACAATTAATCCAAAGAGCAAATCAAAAAGAACATTTTGGTTGTGTAAATGTAATTGTGGAAATGAAAGCATTGTAGATACAACAAGTTTAACAAGTGGCAAAACTACACAATGTTGGAACTGCGCACATAATGATACTGGTAAGTATAAACGAAAAAGTCTTGTAGGTAAACGGTTTGGAAAGCTAGTTGTACAAGAAATGATTTATGGTGAAAAATCAAAAAGCGGTAAACAACGTACATATTGTAATTGTTTATGTGATTGTGGAAATATAGTAAAAAGATTAACAGATGGACTTATTAGAGCAGAAAAAGAAGGTTCTCTTTGTTCATGTGGATGTGCAAAAAGAGAAGCAATGGATAAAATATCAATTGATGTAATTGGTAAAACATTCGGAAGACTTACTGTTATATCTGAGAATAAAGATGTTACGCCACGAGAATTATATTGCAGGTGTAATTGTGGAAATTATACCACAGTAAAAAAGATACAGGTTTTGTCTGGAAATACAAAATCTTGTGGATGTCTAAATAAAGAAGCTACCTCTCTATCAAATACAAAAGATTGGACAGGATATATTTCCGATTATAATGTAAAAGCAATTAAGCAATCAAAAATGAATAAGCATGGTCAATGGCTGTGGGAATATGAATGCCCTGTTTGTAGTAAGCATTTTGATTGTCTCCCAGCATGGGTAAATTCAGGAAGAGTTACATCATGCGGTTGTGCTAATCAATCTTCTGGCGAACGTTTTATTAAACAATTTCTTGAAGAAAATGATGTTAAATTTGAACAGCAATGGACTACAGATGATTGTAAGTATATCTATCCTTTACATTTTGATTTTGCACTATTGAAAAATGATAAGCCATATTATTTAATTGAATATAATGGTAAACAGCATTATGAGCCAATTGATTTTTTTGGCGGAGAAGAACAATTTAAGATAAATCAAATTAGAGACAATATTAAACGAGAATATAGTCGTAATTATAATATACCTTTGTTGGAATTAAAATATGATTTATCCACAGATGAAATCAAACAACAAATAACAAACATAATTTATCCGTAGAGACTGCGGGATATATATGGCAACATATATATTGAAGTTATCAATCCTACTCTTTTGAAACTCTCTTTTTAAAAGACAAGAGGATTTAATATACAGTCCGTACTCACGCAATAATCCAAATAAATGAAACGTGAGACATAGCCAGAAATGACTATGCGCCATAGTAATATGGTCAGTAGGTTTATAATCGAAAGTAACAGATCAGAATAACGAAGCTATATCAAGCGGAGGCATAGGTGAAGCCCTTCAGCGTTCTGCCGCTTCATTTAATGCTGCAAATACATCTCTTGAAAAATCCGTAGCACTTGTTACTGCAACAAATAGTGTACTCCAAGATCCTGAAAAAGTAGGAAATATGTGGAAAACAGTTAGTGCCAGGATTCGTGGTGCAAAAACAGAACTTAAAGATATGGGTGAAGATACCGATGGTATGGTTGAGTCCACATCAAAATTACAAGCCTTAGTAAAAGGTATGACAGGTGTAGATATTCTTGAATCAGATGGTAAAACATTTAAGGATATATATACAATTGTCAGTGGAATTGCAGATAAGTGGTCAAGTCTTAAAGATATTGATCGTGCTGCACTGTTGGAAAAATTAGCTGGTAAAAACCAGAGCAACGCTCTTGCAGCCGCTCTCTCGCAGCCCGAAATTTTAAAGAAGGCTTACGAAGAAGCAACCAATGCTGAAGGTTCAGCTCGTAAGGAAAATGAAGAATATAGTAAATCAATCCAGGCTTCTGTAGACTTAGCCAAGGCAAAGCTTGAAGAGCTTGCGAATGATACTTTAAATTCCAATTTCCTTAAGGGTGCAATTGATGCAGGTGGAAAATTAATTGATATTTTAGATAGCATTGTAAAAAGCGGTAATGCAATACCTGCCGTAGCAACTGCTATTACAGCAGCATTTTCATTTAAAAATGTCGGTAGGGATAAAATGTATTCCCTCACTGTTTTGAATATGCCGACAACATACATAATTTACTATGGATACATAGGTTTAAAGTATGTTAGCCGTGAGATACACGGTGATAAATAAATAATTGGGACAATAATCGGGAACTGCGTACAACGGTCTGGTAATGCAGACGTATCACCACTCTCCTATTATGGCAACATAATTAGGTTCGTAAAAGCGTGACGCTCAAGGAATCCGATGGGACAGGTCTCTCCGAGACAAGCCCTCACAGTAGCGACAACTCCTACGTCAAGTTATATGCAACGATGCTTGGCGAATATGCGCTCGGTACTCTCTGACACAACAGAGGTAAATCTATGATGGATTTACATTAAATGCAGAAACTTATCTTCTGATTAATTGTTTGGCGTATCATTCCAATGCGTAGATAAGATGGAATAAAAAATAGAGAATAAATAAGATAGGAGAAATACTCTTCTCTTAGAGAAAGGATTGAGCTTATGGAATTAAATGAAATTAAGAAACAAATTCGTGCAATAAATCCAATGTTTACTGATGAACTATTAGACTTATTACACGAATATTTTTGTCAAAAAAATAATATAGATATATTACATTCTTTGGACTCAAAAAAAATTAAAAATATAACTACTCTTCTTCTAAAAGAATCTCATAAATAGTTTCTTTTAATGTTTGTTTAGATATTTGAAGCACAGTTGTCATAGATGCAAAGTAAAGTGCTGAATTTTTGATTCCTGTACTTTCATCTTTTAAGGTGTCAGAAAATGACTCTATATTATCTGTAAAAATGTCTATAATGTTTTCTACTGATTCTGAGAATGCTTTGTCTACTATTTTACTAATCTGTTCTTTTGTTAATTCTTTCATATATAACTACCTCCGATGTTTTGTTAATATGATTATAACACAAAGAACACAAAAGCCCACAGAATTATTCCGTAGACTTTGCTAAACTTATCCCCCTAAAATATTATAAATTATTTAAGAATATTCTGGTGTAAAACATATCGTATTATTTCGACTTTTATTGACTTAAAAATTTTAAAAGTTTTTCAAAAAAGCATAGATTTTTTCTTATAATTGTGTATAATATAAGTAAAGATAATTCTCATATATCTTCATAAGAAGATTTCTCGTAGAGTCACGAGAAGTAAATTAAAGAAAGCTCACTGAGAATATTTGGTTGTAGGACGCAACCAAGTAAAAATAAAGAAAAGTCCACTGAGAAGATATCTTCCTCTGGTTACATAAACCAGAGGTTTTTTATTATACAAAGGAGAAATATATGGAATATACTTTCTTAACAGAAAAGTTTTATAACGATTATCCACATAATAAATATCCGCAAATGGAAATAAAAAAAGATAGACCGTATGCTCATGTAACAATTGAATTGTATAATCGACTATTTTGTATTCCACTGCGTTCTCACGTAGATCATCCACATGCTTTCTTTACAAATAAACGTGAAAAATGCGGTGTTGATTATTCAAAAGCAGTGGTTATATTAAATAAAGATTATATAGATATTACTAGAAAAGCATTTTTAAGACCAGATGAACATCGAAAGTTAAGAGGAAAAGATTACATAATAAAACAACAATTTATGAATTATATTGAATTGTATAAAAGAGCAAAAATTGATTTGACTGTATCACATAGAGATGATATTTTGAAATTTTCTACACTTCAATATTTTGAGGAATACATATATCCAGATACAAACAAAGACACCAATTAAGGTGTCTTTCATTATGCAACAATTTTTCACTACTCTTCTATCCTATTTGATCATTTCTGCATCATTGTAATACTTACAGCTTGCTTCGCAGATTCAACGGCAATCTTCTGAGCAGTATCTTCGATGAACTTCAATGTATGATTTCCAACTTGACCAACAACATTTTTAGTCTTATTCCAAATGGTATCTTCTTGAATAGAATTATAGAAGTCGTGACCATAAACTGTTACGTCTGTTATTTCACAACTGTCAAAATATTGTTGTCCGTTTGTTGGTTGAATTTTTGATACAGTAATAAACCTATACTCATAAAGTTTCATTACAGAATACATAATTTCTTTCTTCTCAAACTCTTTGAGTTCATCGCTATTATATAGCATAGCAAGTGTAACAGAATTTTCATGCCATTGATTAAGACCAATATCTTTATAATCAATATGTTCTACGCAGTATTTAAGTATAATTCTCATACAATCAGGATTAAGCTTCATTAGTATACCTCCATTGAAAGGATGTGATAAATTGGATAATAAATATATCTCAAAAACACTATATCTCTCAGTTAAAATTTCTCAAATGCTTAAAAATCACGAATGTACATATTCAGAAGTAGAAGAAATTCTTGCACTTCTCACTGATGAGTTTAAGGAACAACGTAACGAATTAGAATATGCAACATATGATGATTATTTTAGTGGTCATAAAACAGCTTATGTTGGTAATGATGTGGTAATGTCTTTAAATCATGTTGATGGATTTTACTAGTCGGAACATATGTTTAGGCGAGTTCATCCTATTCATTATCATACTATAATAAAACATCTCTTATACAATCATAATTTAAAATCATAAATATCTCCTTTCAGAAAGTAGGTGAAAATATGTTTAATTCTATCGAACAACAAATGATGCAATACGAAAAAGAATCTTATATTGCTGACCATGTTGTAAAACGTTTATTATGTGAAAACTGTACTCAACAGGAATATCGGAATATTCTTAAAATTGTTGAGGAACGAATTCTTGGTAAAGGTGTATATGATGAATTGGAGTCTGGATGTTAGTTTTCCTTATTCAACAAATATTTGTAGAAAGGTTGTGATGAATATTGAAATTGAAAACACAAAAATATATAAAATTGTCTATGATAATTTCACTTTATAACTCGCTATTATTTTTTATAGGATTTTTCTTTTGTTATTTTACCCATTAAGACTAAATGCAAAATATGCACAAATAAGTCCTGCAAGCAATCCAATAAATCCTGTAATTATGGCTAACATGATATCTTTAGATGATATCTTATCTGCTTTTTCACTCTCTTCTTTCAAATCAGCTTTCAACTGTTTGATTACTAAGGTCTGGGAAGCAAGTTTATCGTTGGCTTGTTTCAGTTGAACCTTTGAGTCTTTGAGCTGATTTTGTAATTCTAAAATCTGTTCATTCGTAAACTCAATCAACTCATTGGTTTCGGATTGCTTCTCAACCATAATATTTTTAGGTTGTTCAGGCTTCTCATTAAAACTAAGATTTTTATAAAGCTGTTCTTTCATCTGATTAGCTGCATAGTTTTTGTATTCTGATGAACTTATCATCTCAGAAAATTCTTGCATTTGTTCATCTGATAACATAGTGTTTCTCCTATTCTATTATCACCAAGTATATCCGCAATGACCACACTTGAAAGTCTTGTTAATTTTCTTACTAAAGATACCGAAAGCAGCAATTGATGCCCCACGTTCTACTCCACCCATCTTACGGATATTCGTTGAACCACATGTAGGACATTTTGGTATACAAATATGTCATATAAAAGGAAGTACAAATAACAATACTGGATATTTTGATGGAATAATTACATATGATAAATATTATAAGTTTAGAAACGAGGTGTAATATGATAAATAAAAATATAACTGCCATTGAGGAATATATAATAGAAATTCGCAATGGCAGTAATTCATTAAAAATAAAAAAAGACGGAACAATTATTTTTAGTTCGGAATTTGATAAATTCCATTTCCTAAATCAATAAGCTCTCCACTCGGAGTAACGATTTGTTCACTACCACTGATAACAGAAGTAACCGTAAAGCCGTTAGGATATGTCAATTTTGTTTCAACAATATTATTTGACATTTTTGATTCAATTTTAATATCCTCGGCTTTACATCCTTCTGGTGGTTTAATTGTAAATTCCATAATAAATTCCTCCTTTGCAACAAAACATCATTTAATGATAATATTTTACCATTAATTACCGATTATAGATAGTCGGAACATTTGTTTAGGTAATTTCATCTATTCTTCGGCTATAAGATTTCCAATAATTGAAATTAGACCAGGAATGATAAATAGGCTCAGACATATAGCGTTAGTTCTGGATATCTTAATCAAATCATCCAATAACACTCCTACAATATCCGCAACTCTAACCATCATTGTAAATTGCTTAATTAGAAAATAGATATTTATAATCCATAAACCAATACTAGATGTTATTGTGATTATGGCGCACACCTTGTTTCTTAAGTTAGATTGTAACGAAAATTGTAACATAAATATTGTAATTACAAATCCAGTCATTAGTATATAATTTCCATTTTGGAATAATACAAATGAAATAGCTGAAAAAATTACGTCTGTTATTATCAAAATAATACCTTTTATTTTATTATTTTTACAATAGTTTACAGCAGACACTACAAGAAGTATTAATCCTGTAAAAAATAATACATTTAATAATAAATAACTCACTTTATCTCCATTAGTAAGATTAAAAGGTTTTGAACTAAAGGATATTGTTTTATAAAAAGTATTCCTACCTTCACTTAAACCGTAACTTGTAATACTTCCAATAGAAATAATAACAAATAGCACTGATATTAAATTCATAACAACTGAAAAGTTTTTCTTTATAAAATTCATACACTTCTCTCCTATACAAAATCTTTTTCATAACCTCAAACATTATGAAAAATATTATACCTTAACATAGTATGATATTCAAGACAATAGACGACAATGATTCATTATCTGGACAGAGAATTGTATCAAAATTTACAGCGAGAAAAATTGCACAGGAAGAAGCTACTAAACAGTTAGAAATAGATATACAGTGTTTAAGAAACTACGAGGCAGAATGTCAAAAAGGCTCTGTATCAACGGAAACTTTCAACAACACAATGAAAGGTGCAAGTGTTGAAGCACAAAAATATGCTGTAAATATTAAAGAAGGAACTGGTTCGGCACAAACATTTGCTACAAATCAGAGAACAATTCAAGCTTCAATGTCTGAAACTTCTATTGTTTCTAAAGTTGCTGCTACTGGTCTTAGCATTTTTAAAGCCGCATTAAATTCCCTTATCTTTTTTGCAGTTATTGAAGGTATTCAACTTTTAATAAAAGGAATAGATAATCTTATTTTAACTGCTGATGAGGCAGAAGAAAAAGCAGAAGCTCTTAGAGGAAATATGCAGTCATTCTTCGATGAAGTTCAGTCTGGACAACAGACAATTTCTTCTGTGTCAGACAGATTTTCAGAGTTAAGTGAACATGTTACAAAAACAGGCGAAAATATAGACCTTACAAAAGACGAATATTCAGAATATCTTGATATTTGCAATCAAGTAAAAACGATTATGCCAGAACTGGTTACTGGATATACAAACGAAGGGAATGCAATTATCACTTTAAAGGATAATGTTGATAGTCTAACAGAGTCTTACAAGGAAAATATCAAAGCAAAAGCGGCATCATTTATAACTAATGGTGATGATGATGGGAACACTATTCAAAGTTTCTTTGATGATTATGATATCTTTACTAATGGTGAAAATGGATTATTTGCTCCAAGTGCAGGTGGTCTTTGGAATAATAAATCAACTGATTATGAAGATTATTATGGTTATGATAAGGTTCACGAATGGTTATCTGACGTTTCAGAAATGAGTCTTAAAGATTTACAAAATCTTCAAAAAGGTACTACTGAGGCTACATACCTTTATGCCTTGTTAAAAGAAAATGGTTATGAGTTAGCAAATATTACAGAAGATGATTATAATGCCGTACATGATGTTTTGACTACTAGACTTACTTCTCTTGAAGGCGAAATGACTACAAGAGTTAGCAATATAAAAATGTCATTGCAACAGATGTTGTATGCCGATGGAGATTATTGGAATATAGATGATAAAGAAGCATTGTCAGCACTTGATTCATTCTTTGCTTCAATAGATGATGAATTTATTAAACAAAATAACTTACTATCGCAAACTGCTTTACAATCATTTGAGAGTAATGCTGTTGATTTGTTTCAAAATAAATCTACAAAACAATCAATGATTGATATTTTTAATCCACAAGGCGAAGATGAATCAATCAAAGATTATACAACCAGAGTTGAAAATGCAATCTCTGAAATCCAGAAATATTGTGACGAGAATGGTATTACTATCCCATTTAATTTTGGAACAGAGGATGATCCAAAAGGCGTTCAGAAAACAGTAGATGATTTACAGAAATCTTACGATGATGCCATCTCGTCTGCAAAAGAAAAATACAGTGAAGACCTTACTCCATTCTTTGAAGAAAATTCTATTAACACACAAGAAGAAATTGATAAGTGGAATGAGGTTGCTGCAAGTTGTGATACTGCTACCGAAGCGAAGAAGAAATATTTGGGAACTGACGCATCCGAAGAAACACCGACTTCTTTCAAACAAGCTTGGAAAGGTTTGGATAATAATGAAGATTATAAAAATACTAAGAAAGAAGTTCTTGAACTTGCCGAAGCGGGAAAGCTTACGGTAAGTGCTTTTGAAAAAGCCGATGGTGGCAATGCTAAAAAGTATTTTGAATCATTAGGTATTGGGTCTGAAGAAGCAACAAAGAAAATTAATGCTACTGTTGATGCGGTTAAACAACTTTCTTCTTTAAAAAGCGGTATCACTTCAATTAGAGATGCTTATACTGAAAAGAAAGATGATGGAATTGTTGGTGCGGATACCTTAGACAGTATGGAAAAAGAATTTGGTAACCTAGGCAAAACCTGGGAAAATTATAAAAAAATAGCTGGTTCTTCGAAATCTAAATTATCTGACTTAGCTGATGCAGAAGACAAATTAGCAAAAGCATATTTGCAGTCAAATAACTTTTTAGCTAATTTAACAGACGAAAATGGTAATTATGATGAATCTATTAGACAGTTATATGTAGATCAGTTAAAAAGTTATGGAATAAAAAACGCAGAAAATGTTGTAGATTCTGAAATTGCTCGTCAACGAGGAGATGCCACTGCTGCTTATGCTGCACTCTCAAATCAACAAAAGAAAAACATTAAATCAGTTGCGGAACTAAAAGATAAAACTAGTGATGAAATATTAGAATTATACAATGAAGCAGATGGTTCTGATACAGCTAAACAAGCACTTCTGAGATTATCTATGGTTAATACTAATTGGGAAGATTTAGATACAACCGAAACATGTAATCAACTGATGAATATTGCTAGAGCTGCTGGCATTGCAACAGATCAAATTTTAGGTCTTAACGGATTAAAAATTAAAAGTGTTTCTGATTATTCCACTACGACCTCTCCTGGTCTTCAAACTAATTCAGGATTATTTAATACAAATCAAAATCCTTCTAGCACTAATAATTCATTTCAACCTAATAATATTCCTGGTTTTAAACAATTCGTTATTAATAATACTTATAAAACTTTAAATGGGAGTACACAAGATTACACAAAACCTGATTTGAAACATGGTTCAGATAAGAACAAAAACAAAAACACTAAAGGTGGTGGCGGAAATAACTCCAAATCTTCCGATTCAAAAACTCAATTTGACTGGATCGAACGTAGAATCACCAACCTTCAAACTAGATTCGACCGATGGAAAACCATCATTGAAAATTCTTCTCTCAAATTCATAGACAAATACTATAAAAAAGCCACAAGTTATGCCAAGAAATTAGTTAACACAGAAGGCTCTGCTTATACTAAGTATCTGAAAAAGGCTAACGGTGTTACAATCAGTAAAAACTCTAAAACAGATAAAAGTCTTAAAGCAAAGGTTCGTAATGGTAAAATCTCAGGCAAGACTTCTGACTTAATCAAGGAATACGGTAGTAAGACTGCTGATAAGATTCAGAAATATCAGGATTACTACGAGAAAGCTACTAGTGCATTAGATTCTTTTGTTGAAAAGGCTCAGGAATTATATAATCTTCCACTCGACAAGGCATCGGCTAAAATCGAGAAGTTCAGTGATGCAATTGACCTTCTCGAAAAGAAATTAGACAATGCTATTACTGCCACTGCTAAAAACAAGATTATTGATGACGAAGTTAAGCAGAAAAAGAAAACTTATGATGCTAACAAATCAGCCAATAACAAAGCTCAGAAAAATCTTAAAAGTGCTGGAAAAACATTAAAGAAATCTGTTGGCAAGAGACAGAAAAAATCTATCACTAAAGCTGTTAAGAATGGTAAAGAAGTTGATTTAGCTAAGTTCAAAGAAGGTTCAAAAGCTTACAAAGCTGCTGTTAAGTATAATGCTGCTCTAAACGCAAAGACAAAAGCTCAACAGGAAAAAGATGTTTCTGAGCAAGAATATAACTACTATAAGGATATTGAAGCTCCAAAGACTAAATTCGACAATGTTAAAGATGAATACGAAAATAAACTCACTGTCATTGACGCACGTATTCAAGATCTTGACAATCAGATTGATAACATTGAAGCTTCTGGCGCTACTGTTGATAATTCTTTCTATAAGGAAAAGAAAAAACAGACAGACCAAAAGAAAGCTCTTCTTATTGAAGAAAAGAATAGACTTGCAGAAAGTTTAAAGGGTATTAAGAAATATAGTGCTGAATGGTATACCGCAAATGATGAGATTAACAAAGTTAATGATTCTATCGCTGAATGTACCAAAACTCAATATGAGTTAAATGATGCTATTGCTGAGGGCAATAAAAAAATCTTTGAGAAAAAACTTGAAGGTTATCAACGTATCATTGACGAACAGGACTTCTTACTTGGTTTAATCGAACATGAAGACAGTGTTGATTCTGATACTGGTGTTCGTACTGACGCAGGAAATGCAAGATTACATTCTTATACTGCTGACTACTATGCTTCTGATGAGAAAGTAAATATTGCCACTGCTGAACGTCAACGTCTTGAAAATATGAAGGCTACCAAAGAATATGGTGTGGGTTATGAATATAGTTCTTTAGAAGCCCTTAATAATGCAATTAACGATATTATTAAGATTCAACAGGAAAATATAGCTAGTAAATATAGTATTGAGAAAAAGATTGTTGATGAAGTTACCAAGTCTTACCAAGCACAAATGGCTGTGTTACAAAAGCTTATTGATAAAAAGAAAGAACAGCTCGAAACTGAAAAAGATATTTACGATTATCAAAAGCAAATAAAAGAAAAGACTAAGAACATCGACACTCTTAGAAAACAGCTTGCTGCAATGAACGGTGATACATCTAAGGAGGCGATGGCACAGAAGCAGAAACTTCAAGTTTCTTTGAATGACGCTGTTGACGATTTGAAAGACTCAGAATATGACCGTTATATTTCTGACGTTTCTAAGATGCTCGACAAACTTCAGAAAGAATATCAGGAATGGCAAGAAAAATTCCTTAAAAAGTTTGATGAACTTCTTGCTGAGGGTTTGGGTATTGGAGATAGTACGAACGGTTCTTATCTTGCAACCATTGCCAAGAATAGTGGTTATAATATTCAAAACCCTAACGCAAACAACAATGGCAAAGGTGGAGTTAATAATGATGGTAGTGCTAATGGTAATACCAATCCTGTAAAGTTGGAAGATAACAATTCTTCTAATAACAATTCTTCTAATAACAATTCTTCGAAGTCTAGTTCTTCTGCACCAAAAGTTAATAATAAAATTACAGCAATTGGTATTGAATCAGAAGAAACAAAAGCTAAACAATATATAAATAAGAATAAATCTAAAAGTACAAAACCTTTAAGAGAATATTCTTATGTTAATCAGAAAATTGCTGCTTTAACAAAAGATAAACACGGTACTTATGTTTTAAGTACTTCTCATCTTAAAGGATTAGCAAAACTTCTTGGTGTAAAACAAGATGGAAATTACAAAAAATCTGGTAAATTAGCAAAAAAATTACATTCTATTGCTCTTAAAGGTTTCTCCAAAGGTGGTGTTGTATCTGTTGATTCACTCAATAAACAGATTAGAGCCAATGGAGATGATGGACTTGCTTCGGTAAAGAATGGAGAGGCAATTCTTACTCCTGCTCAGACAGAAATGTTTAAGCAATTTGTCGAGAATATGCAAGGCAATTTACCACAGCAGAATCACAAGATGTCAAACAATTTGGCAAACTTAGCAAAAGTTATTCCTAATAATATTGACTATGGTGGAGTAAACTTTAACTTTGAATTGAATAATGTAACTAATGGTGACGAATTCATTCGTGAAATTCAGACCAACCAAAAGATGCAGAAAGCACTTCGAAGTGTTACAGTTGACGAAATTAACGGCGGTGGTCGTTTATCGGTTAACAGAATAAAATAATGATTATTTGAAGAGTAGTCTCTTTATGGGACTGCTCTTCTTATTTTAAGGAGAAAAATTATATGTTTAAGAAAAAGAAAATTGACATTGTTACTAATGATGTTTTATATAAAGAAAATCAGCGACTAATGCGTGAAAATGCGTTATTGCGTCAGGAAATTGAAGCTATACACAAGTATAAAAGCAATTATGAAGAGTTAATTGCTCAAGCTAAAGATTGTAAGAAAAGATATGAGGAAGCTCTGGATGAATTTAAAGAGTTAGAAAATTCTTACAAGAAAGAATTAAATAAAATTATAAATAAAAAATAACTAACATGGAAGGAGGTACTTGCTATGATTGCAATGGATTTTTGTTTTGACGGACTTTATCTTAGCGACTTTGGATGTATTATTGTAAACTTCAATAACGACAATAGAGAAACATCTGGTGGTAATACAGAATATGATTCTGTCAAAGCTCCTGGCAGAGATAAGTTCAGATTCTATGGTTCACAATACAATGAGCCATTAAGCACCACCATTTCTATTATGAAGAATCCTTGTTTAAGTGATTCTATTGAAGATATGAACTTTAATCATAACGAGGAGAGAAAAATTACAAAATGGCTAAAGAAAACTGACGGATATAAATTGTTTAAGTATGCACAAGGTAATGAGAACATTCAGAATCCTTATTTTTCTGTTGCTATGGGTAAAGAAATTGGCTCAGATTCAGATATTTGGTATCAAGTTAAAATTGATGTTGTGCCACATAGATTATATGATGATTTAATCGGATTCGACTTAACCATTACAAGTAATTGTGCTTATGGGTTTACAGACACTATAACAAAACAGGCAACCATTAACAGTACTACTCCTTTTTCTTTTGAAGTAGATACTGACGCAGATGAATATATTTATCCTGAAAAATTTGAAATGAGTAATATACATACTATTGGCTCTTTCAACATAGAGAACAAATTTGATAAAGAAAGAAGCATTAATAATGATATGGCAACTTCTTTCTATGAAATAGGAATGCCTTTTTTAAGAAAAGATTTATCAATGAACGATTTGATGTGTCAAACTCAAAAAACAGTTTCAGAATTTGAATTTATAAGAAACAAAAAAATTGATATATCAAAGATTACTTATATTACCAATTTGTATGATTATACCATACTACATTTTTCAATAAATAATTCAATTTCTGATTATCCAAATGGTTTTAATATTTATTTTTCAAATGAATCACATGGAATTATCGGAAGTAAAAAGGTTGATTTTAGTTCTTTTGACGAAGATAAAAATGAATTTTATATATTTTTAGACACAAAAAAATATGCTCATTTGTCAATTGCGGGAGAAAATTATTCTTCTTCTACTTTTATCAATTTAATTAGTGTATCTACTTATTCTTCAGATTTTGAAAAAACTAGAATAAAATACGATTTAAATACAAAGAAAGTAATTGATTTTAAGTTATTTAGAGTAACTGATACACAATTCAAAAAAATTATCTTGAAAAAAGAAATTTATAATTCTAAGGATGAATTATTACACGAAGAAATACTTGAGGATTGCAACTCGTTAACTTTACAAAAAGAGTCCCCGGAAGAAAGCTATTGTGTTCTTACTAACCTTTATTTTGCCAATCCAGAAGGGTTTAAAGATGATACTTCAAAATCCTCTAGTTCAAAGGATGATAATAATAACATAAAACCAGGTTCTTCAAGTAGTTCAGGTTCTAATACCAATTTTCAAATTACTGAATCAAATAAAGATGAAGATTATAAGCCTGCATATTTTAATTACGACCTAACAGTATTTGAAACAATTAAAACAGATTTTCTTTCTTTAGATTGTGACAACGAAATCATCACAGGTCTTGATAATCCAAACCATTTTAATTGGTATTTTCCTCGTTTAATTGACGGAAGTAATGAGATTGTAACTGACTCAGTTAATAATATAGATATAGAAATTACTTACAGAGAAGCAAGGATGGTGGCATTATAATGGCAGTATTTAGTAAAGATTTAACAAGATTAATACATTTAGATAAAAACACTTCAAAGCTTTCTAATCCTGAACTTCTTCTTATGACAAAGGACTTTCAGAAAATAGGTAAACTTGGAGAATATACTAATTGGAATGTATCTGTTTTAGGTAACAGTGTAGATGAAATATCTTTTGATGTTGCAAAATACGTGGATGGTAAAAAGAATCCATTATGGGACAAAATCACTGACTTAAAGGTTGTTGAAGTAATGAAATATGGTCGATTCGAGATTTCAGTAACTTATACTGACAATACAAAAACTGTCAAATCAGTTCACGGTTATTCGTTAGAAACCGAATTGGCACAATTATACTTGAATGATTTTCATGTTAATGACGATGATGCAATGACAATGGAAATGACTGAATATAATAAGGATGATTTTGACAAGGATGGTAATTTTATTCCTACTGTTTTCTATAATCCTGATGACAAAAACCATTCTCTTCTTCATCGTGTAATTGCCGACAAAGCACCGCATTGGGATATTGGATATGTAACTCCATACATTTCTTTGGATGATGATTATACCATAGAACAATCAACTCAGTTTCAGCGTACATTTACTGCCGATGGAACATCAATTTATGATTTCTTAACGCAGGATGTTGCTGAACAAGCAAATGTTGTATTTATTTTCGACACTATCCACAGACTTATTAACTGTTACAGTTTATCTAATGGATTAGACGAAAATGGAGATTTAAAGCATATTGCAATTGGTTCAGATACAAATGTTTATATTTCCAAAGAAAATCTTGTACAGGAAATTGTATTAGAATCCAATAAGGACGAAATTAAGAACTGTTTTAGGATAAAAGGTGGAGATGATACGATTAATGCTTATGTTAGAGCAATTAATGTTACAGGTTCTAATTATATTTATAAGTTTGACAAGTTTCAACAAGAGGATATGCCAAAGGAACTTATAGTTAGATTAAATGAATATCAGAAAGAAATTGAAATTAGAAGACCTCAGTATCAAAAGACTGTAGAAGAATTATTTAAGGCATATGATAGAAAATCTGAATTAGAAAGTTCTATGATGCCAGGGAATGCAGATGATAGTGTAGATAAATGGATTGCTACGACAGCAAAAGAAATGTATGATAGTATTAAACAACAATTGATAGATAATAAGATTGGTGTTTTTAAACTATCAGATTATAATAAAAATTATTTTATTGGAGTGAGCAACAATGTTGAAGCAATGGCTAACATCTATAATGATAGCCGTTTTACTTTAAAAATGATGAGTGACAAGTGTAGTTATGATCCTACTACTGCAACTTGGACAGGTAATTTTACTTTAACAAAAGTAGATGATGAAAGTGATTATTACCCAAAAACTGAAGAACAAAAAGATCAAACGTTTAGCGTCAGTATTGTTGGTGAAGAAAATGAAGGATTGTTCATCAAACAAAAAATCATGCGAAAACTAAATAGTCAGGGAATTCTTGATATAGATGAAGATATTTATAAATATCTTTCAGAAAATGAAGAATTTACTGATGAAAAAAGAAAAGAAGTTTATGATTATTTTAATAAATATTCTTTGACTAGATTAAAGAGTTTTAGAGATGGATATGATGCCTGCATCAGTACATTGCAGGATTCAAATATTGTTTCCACTGATACAAACAAGAATTTATTATATGACCGTTATCGCACTCTTCTTGATATTACAAGTGAATTGTATAATTTACGTCAAAGTCAAGTTGATAAACAAATAAATCTCATTTCTGATATCCAAAACAAACAAGCCGAAATTCAGTCTGGCTTAGACCTTGAAACATTCCTCGGAGTTGAATTATATAATATTATGTGTATGTATCGTAGAGAAGATACTTATGAAAACAGTAACTATGTTTCAGATAATTTAAGTGACTCTGAGTGTTTACAGAAAGCGCAGGAACTTGTTGACATTGCCACAAAAGAATTAAATAAGGCTTGTGTTGTTCAAAGAACCATTTCTACTACTCTTAACAATATCTTCGCCATCCCCGAATTCGAACCTTTATGGGATAGTTTTCAATTATATAATTACATAAGAATTAGAACTGATGATGAATTATTAAAGTTAAGAATTATTGGTGTTGAAGTCAGCGGTGATACTACTTCTGACTTTTCTGTTACTTTTGCCGACAAGATTGAAAGTGCTGATGGGACAACCAGTGATACAAAAAGTATTTTAGATCAAGCACAGAGCATGGCTACTTCTTATAACAGTACCGTTATGCAGGCGAAGCAAGGTAAAAATGCAAAGAATATTTTTACCGATATTTATAATAACGGTTTGAACGCTGCAAATGCTATGATTAAGACCGATGATTCCGAATCTGTTACCATTTCTTCCGGAGGTATTCTCGCTAAACGTATGGATGATGTAGGTTTTTATGGTGACAAGCAATTAAGAATTACAGGTAATTTAATTGTAATGACGAATAACAATTGGGAAACAGTAGCAATGGCTATCGGAGAAACTTCTTTTACTGATCCTTATACTGGCGAAACATCTAACGGTTATGGTGTAATCGCTGAAAACCTTGTTGGTAAGATGATGTTAACCAAAAAGTTATATGTTGCAAGTGAAAACGGAAATGTGCAAATAGATGGAAACGGAATTACTCTTAGTGGCAAACAGGCAATTAAATGGAATTGTGATAATAATAACACTTTAATAAATGAAACTCAAAAAGAATATTGCTTAATCGGACAACAGGAAAAACCAAATGTTAATACAAAATGGTCTACTACTATCCCAATTTGGACTGCAAATAAAATTATATGGTCGAGAATAAAGTCTATTTATGCCTCTGATGTAATAGAATACAGTAAACCAATTTTAGAAGATGGATTAACTGAAACATATACAAACTTTAACAATTTTCAAGATAATGTTAAAAAGAATTTGTACAACGGAACAGAAATCACAAAAGATTCTATTATTTCTCCTAAAATTGGTGGTGGCTATGCTTATTTTACCAATGGAAATTATTCTGTCGAAATTGATCCAAATAATAATGCTGGAAATAATACTTTGAAGGGGTATTTATTCTGTATTAGAAATGGTAAAGATCCTATTATGGGGGTTGATACGAAGGGTAATGGTGTATTTAACGGTAATGGTGTATTTAAGGGCAGAGGAGAATTTAGTAGTGGTTCGTTTAAAGGAAACATAGATGCAACCCAATTAAAGTTGTATAAAGATAATACTTTTTATGGACAATTTGACTTTGGACATCATACATATAATAATTCTGAATATTATGGTTTGGGAATCATGTCTGCTAACGAAAAACAACCTATAGATGGCGATACTAATCATAGACGAATATCTTTTGGTATTGGAACAGAAACCTGTGAAAATATTTATTTTGATTTAAGAAGTGATAAAAGTGGATGGGACTCAAAACATATTTTTAGCAACAAATGTGAATTTTATGATAATCCTTCTGTAAAAAATGGATGTTATCTAAAGTTTTTCCCTGACGATGGAACAAAAAATAACTGGACTCAATTAAGTTACAACACAATGAATGGTACTGGCGAAGAACTTATATATACTCCTAATTCTTTGTATGTGCAACAAAATTTATATGCAAATAATGGATTTAAAGTTCAACTCCAAACTTCTTCTGACATTAGACTAAAAAAAGAAATTCAATCCTTGAACGATGTTAAAGATTTATATTTAGGGTTTAAACCAAAACAGTATAAATTCAAAACTGATACTCTTGGAGATGATGAACAGATTCGTTATGGTCTTATTGCCAATGAGGTTAAAAATAATTTAGATAGATGCGGACTTAATTCTTCTGATTATCAAATTGTAGAAACGTATCAGACAAATGAACATACTGGACAACAAGCATATATCAGAGACGGCGTTGGTTTAAGAATAAATTATGAAAATCTACACGCACTTCACATAGCATTCGGACAACAAATCTATAAAGAATTAACAGATAAAATAGATGCACTTCAAAAGGAATTACAGGAATTAAAGGAGAAAATTTAAAATATGGAAAATAAAAATAATCAGGTTGAAAAGCCTATAACAATGGTTATTGAAGATACTAAGAATAATTTAATAAATGTGATTAATCAATCAGGGTTACATCCATTTATCTTAGATTCAATAATGAAAGAATTGCACAATGAAATACACATTTCTTATTTAAAACAGGCTCAGATAGAAGCTGAGAATTATAACAAGAGTGTTTCTAAAGAAAACTAATAAAATGCTCTAAATTGGGCAAAATCAAGGGCTAGTTACTATTTGACTAGTCCTTTTATTATGAAAGGAGGATATATGGGCAAACAGATAGTTTTTAGAAATGATTCCAAAGCATTAAGTGTTTGCAATAGAATCCGAATATTTGAGGGCGAAAAGAATGTAGATTATTTCGAATTTCTTATTCCAAAAACATATAACAATCTCGACTTGTCATCTTGTGATATTGTAATGGTTTATATTACTGCTGATAATGTTGAAAATCGTTTAATGCTCAATGATTATCTACAAGATGAAACTGTTAATAACTGTATGATATTTAAACTTGTTATTGATGAAAAATTTACTTCTGTACCAGGCGAACTTAAATTTTATATTAAATTTTTAAAAAGTGATTCAGAAGATATTATATTAGAATCATCAACAGCAATAGTTGATATAAATAATCATCCACAGGGTACTAATACTACCCCTGAAGGGAAAAAAGATTTAATAGATGAAATCTTACTAAGAAGCAAGGAAGCTTATGACAAAGCAACTAAGGTTGAAGGAGAAATTGAAAAGTTAAAAGAGGAATGTCTTACAGACAGACTAGTTGTACTAAAAAATTTATCTACTATTAGAGTTAAGGAAAATACTTATCTAGTTAAATATAAATCAAATTCTTTTATGGGACGATTTGACCAAAATAAGGATTACGATAAAGGTGATATTGTTTACACAGTTAATTCTGCCCAAAAACCTGTGATCGAATATGATGTAATGAAGAGTGAATTAAACTTAATCAAAAAATTAAATATTGATTCTTCTAAGAATGCGTTTAGTTCTTCTACTCTTTTAGTAAATGGATATATGCCCAATGAGGGATTCGATTTAAGTTTTAATTCACAGTGGGCTTGTCAAGTTCCACCAATGAGTTTTGAATTTATTGGAATTGATTTAGAAACAGAACAAGTAATATCTGAATTTGATATTGCTTGGGTTTATAATCATCATGCAAACAAAGTGACATTGCAGACATCAAAAGATGGAAAAATTTATATGGATAGTCAAGTTTTTACAAGTAAACCGTCTTATGATGGGCAAGGAACAAGATATATATTAGATTCTCCTGTAAAGGCAAGATATGTTAGATTTAAATTTGAAAATCCAAACATTGCCGATATTGGATATAGATTATATGAGATTGCATTGTTAAGTAATACTTCTACTACATATTATCAATTTAATAAAGACTTTTATGGCACGGGGAAAGAAAATATATCGAATTATGCAGATGTATATACATTACCTGATAATTTCAGTTTTGAAGTTGGAGATGTATATTATTGTTTAGAAGATTACAAAGGTAATAGATTAAATTTGAAATTTTAAAAAAATAATTTTGTGAACTTAGAGAGTGGTGTATATCACTCTCTTTTATTTTGTTTTTATAGAAAGTGAGGACTTTATTATGACAAAGAAACATGACGTAAGAATTGATAGAACTAAGCTACATCCTTGGTTAAACTACAAATTAGGATTACTTTTAAAGCAGTGTGCAAAGAAAGGAATATATCTTATTATTACAGAAGGATTTAGAAGTAAGGAGTATCAGGATAAATTATATGCCAAGGGCAGAACCAAACCGGGCAACATTGTTACAAATGCTAAGGGCAGTGACTATTCTAGTCAGCATCAGTGGGGAATTGCTTTTGATATTGCCATTAACGATCCCAAATTACTTTACAATGAAGCAACAATTAAAAAGGTTGCTAAGATAGCTAAATCTAATAAGGTTGGATTAGCTTGGGGAGGAGATTGGACTAGTCCAGTTGACACACCGCACTTCTATTTAGATAAATGGGGAGACACTCCTTCAAAATTAAAGAAAAAATATGGTGTGTTTGATAATTTTAAAAAGACTTGGACTATGAAAGTTTCAGGTGCTAATGATAAAGGTATTAGAATCTTTGCAAAAAATAAGATTGCTGTACTTAAAAAGGGATTGAAAAATGGCACAAAAGTTAATGTAATGTACGTTAAGGGAAATTATGCTAAGGTTGAATACAAGGGAACTGTAGGATTCTGTAGGGTTAAATATTTAAAATAATTGTTTTTTAGATAAAATTTTAGGGACAAGAGATTAATTTCTCCTGTCCCTATTTTTTACGATTTTTATAAAAGCTATTTTATACGCATTTAAGACATTATAATTAGTAAATAATTAGTAAAGTTTAAAAATAATTAACGAAGAAGGTCGTAAATGCCTTATTTTAAGGGAATTTTTGGAGAATAATAGTAATCATAGTCAATAATTGCTATCATTTATTCAGTCCCTTTCTCTAATGAATTGCAA